>ENA-UPWO01000464-UPWO01000464.1-human-gut-metagenome-genome-assembly--contig:-NODE-464-length-24571-cov-41.424390_pt1 | contig 24571 bp, 16 predicted proteins | sample MGYA00250056_ERZ773388 | MGnify/ENA primary metagenome ERZ773388 (study PRJEB29103, sample SAMN06112004) | human gut metagenome | biome: human gut; feature: ankylosing spondylitis patient; material...
CAAGGCATCGAGCCTTGACTAACAAATGCCGACGCGGGGACGCGTCGCCCCCAGGTGAGGACCCGCCCCCCCAATTAGGTAGACAAATTGCAGTTTATCTCTCTTTATCCTTTCCCAACTCTTGTATTATTTTTTGTTTGGTTACTTCTGCATATCGTTGAGTAGTAGAAATGTGTGCATGTCCTAACATCGTACTTACTGTTTCTACTGAAATGCCCGACTGTAATAATAATGTGGCAAATGTATGACGCGCCACGTGGAGGTGAAGCGGTTCGGATAGGCGAAGAGTTTGACCAAGTTGATGTAGATGACGATTTATAGTGCGATTATTAGGCACTATGAGCCACCCTTCGACCATTGAAGCGTGTTTGGGCAAATGGTCGAGCAGTTGTAAAACGGAACTAGAAAGGTATATTAAAGCCCTTTGGTGAGTCTTCTTTCGATAGATAGTTAACCAACCTTCAGACTCTCCACGTTCAATGTGCTGTGGACGTAAAGCCCGAAGATCGGCATAAGCCAACCCCGTCTTGCTAGCAAAAAGAAACAAGTCACGAACGAGTGCTTTCGTACCTTCAAGTGAATACTGCTCTAACATTGATAGTTCAGCCTTTGTTAAAGAAAAGTGGTGGTGCAAGACTTGTGGCATTTCAACCATCTGCCAAGAAGTGTCCTTTAAGATGCCTTCACGCATAGCTTGATGACAGAAATGACGCAATGACGAGAGGTAAAGCCGTATGGTTTGTGCGGCAAAATGCTTCTGCTGCGTTAGATAACGGATAAAACCATTGACAAATGTTGCATTCACTTTTGAGAATTGCACATCAGGAGCATGATAGTCTTGCTTGATATAGGCTGTTATGTGCTTTAATGTTACACGATACTTACAAAGAGAACTTTCTGAACGGTCAATGCCTACACGCTTTGCGTAACGCTCTATACAAAGCGTAACAAAGGAGAGCAATGTTTTTGTTGAAGCTGACTCTACGTTAGAGACTTGATGGTTATGTATTTCACCCATTAAAGCAGACAGGACACGCTTAAAATCATCTACTTTGATTTGTAACTCTAATAGCACCCTATCTTTCAATGTATTGTCAATCTTTGCTACACACGAAAGGGTTAAAACGTCTTCTGCATAAAAATATCCCATAAAATAAAAATTAAGAAATGATAGAAAATATAATTAAAAGCACTACAAGCGAGCTATAGTTGACAAAATGCAAGCTTTTTAGCCTAAAAAGTTTATTTTTCGTGACAAAAAGGCCATTTTCTTTTGCTAAACAAATTATAAAACCTATTTTTGCAGCATACTTGCGTGAATAACTTGCATAATAATTCACCCTTCATCTACACTACTTAGCTCAAAGGGGACGAAGGCGTGTTAATTACTGCAACATAACGCTAAACGATTGACTTAAAAAAACAAAAAGGACAACCAAAATATATACTTCGCACGCTGATATTACACATATATATAATTATATAATGTACGCGTGCGCGTGGTGGCGAATTGTCCCACTTGTATAACAAGTTGTGCACACTTCCTTCTATCTCTTTTGCACTTTAAGGCGCGTGTGCTTATCGCCCCACAGACTCATTCAAACGTAAATGTTTAATTAAATGGTTATCAATATGAACAAAAAGTTAGTGCTCTTGGGAGCCGGTCTGCTTATGACCGCAGCCACGGCTTCAGCGCAGAAGCTTGTGAGCGGCCGCGTGACCGACACTCATGGTGAACCCGTGATGGGAGCTACCGTGCGTGTGCCTGGCACCAAGGTAATCACAACTACTGATGCTAACGGTAACTTTAAGCTGAAGGGCGTTCCTGCTACAGCTAAGAAGATTTCTGTGTCTTACATCGGTATGCAACCCACCACTGTCAGCGTAGCTGGCAACGTACAGGTAGTACTCAAGGACAACGAATTGGGCGAAGCCGTCGTTATCGGTTATGGTACCGCTCAGAAGGTGGGTACTGTAGTAGGTTCTGTAAAGAAGGTTAGCAGCGAGAAAGTTGCTGACAAACCCGCTGTCGACATCTCTGACGCTTTGCAAGGTAAAGTAGCTGGTTTGTCTGTATCATCTATGTCAGGTGATGCGGGTAGCATCAACAATACCAACCTTCGCATTCGTGGTGTAGGTTCTCTCTCTGCTAGCAACTACCCCTTGATCGTTATTGATGGTTCTCCCGCTGACCCCTCAATGTTCTCATTACTCAACGATAAGGATATTGAAAGCATCACAACGTTGAAAGATGCATCGGCTACTTCTATCTACGGTTCACGTGCTGCCAATGGTGTTATTTATATTACCACTAAAAAAGGCCGCGCAGGCGAAAAGGCTCAAATCCAAGTAAGTCAGAAGGTGGGTTGGAGCCAATTAGCCAACCAAATTGGTAACCCTATGAACGCAAACGAGTTGTTACAATTCCAACTCGAAAACGGACTTATCACAGCTCAACAGTACCAAACTTATAAGGGACACGGTGCTAATACCAATTGGCAGAAGTTTTTCTTCGATAATGCAGCACCAATGAATAGCACCGATTTGAGCATTCGTGGTGGTTCTGAATCAACTACTTACTACGTTTCAAGTTCGTACATGAAGCAAGACAACTTGACCAAAACAGGTCACTTCAAGCGCTTCACTCTTCGCACCAACCTTGAGACGAAACCCAAAGAATGGTTAGCATTCGGCATTAAGCAAAATGCTACTTACACCGACCGTCTTTCTGATGGTTATACCAATCGAACTCGTGGCGATAAAGCTTCAAACTCAAATACGGCAGCCTATATGTTCCCTGCATATTGGGATCCATTTGACGAAGCTTCATCAGCAGAACATAAGTATTTGTACGCGCCCACCACGCTTTACAACACTCGTTGGTTGAGTTCTTTGCAACCTACAAAGATTAACGACGTTACTTACAATGGTGTAGCATACGCTCAAATCACTCCCGTTAAAGGCTTGAACATTAAGTCGCAATTAGGCTTATATGCTACCGATATGCGTAGTTCTGCTTCACGTGCGGTAGACTTCCCTAACCAAACATCAGGTTATGCATCAGAGGACCATGCACGCTCTTCAATGTGGACGATCACCAACACGATTGAGTATAAGTTTAACATTGGCGACAACAATGCCTTCACCCTCCTTGCTGGTCAAGAAGGTATCAAATCACAAAGCACCAGCTTTGGCACCAGCGGTACGGGTATTACCGACGACCGTTTGGCCAACCTGGGTAGCGTGACTGACTACGATGCTCCTTCTTATAGCAACTCTAAGTATGAATACTTGAGCTTCTTCGGCCGCGTTGACTATGCGTTGATGAACAAGTACTTCCTCAACTTCACTGTGCGTAACGATAAGAGTTCACGTTTCGGTAAGAAAAACCGTGCTGCCAACTTCTATAGCGGTGGTGCTATGTGGCGTGTAAGCAGTGAGAGCTTTATGGCTCCTACTAAGAGTTGGTTGACCGACCTCAGCCTCAAGGCTAGCATCGGTACGACGGGTAACTCTGAAATTGGTGATTATAATAGCCTTGGTTTGATTACCTCTACCCAGTATAATGGCAACACAGCTTGGGTTTTGCAGCAGCCCTCTAACGATGAACTCGGTTGGGAAAAGCAAATCCAGTTCAACTTCGGTTTGACTGCTCGCTTGTTCGACCGCTTAGACGTTGACTTCAACGTTTATAAGCGCAAGACGAAGGATATGTTGATGGAAGTGCCTTTGGCCTACACCACTGGTTTCTCAAGCCAGATGATGAACGTAGGTGAGATGAGTAACCGAGGTGTTGAATTAGAATTGAGCTACGACGTATTCCGTAGTCGTGATGCCTTCTTCAATATCTACGCTAACTACTCTTACACCAAGACCTCTATCGACAAACTCTTCTACGGATTGAAGGAATGGCCTATGCTTGGTAGTTTGACTAACTACGTTGTAGGTGAGTCATTGAACTACTACATGCCTATCTACGCTGGTGTTGATAAGAACGATGGTGCTCCTATGTGGTATCTCCCAGGCAATAAGGGTGGCATTCAGCACGAATACAACCCCGAGACCATGACGAAGAAGTACTCTGACGATTTGTATCAAAACACTGGTAAGTCACTCTTCGCACCCCATACAGGTGGATTTGGCCTTAGCGCAGGTTGGAAGGGACTTACACTTAGTGCCGACTTTAGCTTCACCTTGGGCAAGTATATGGTCAACAACGAATACTTATTCGCTGCTTCATCAGGTAACGCTCAAAATGGCTTTAACCAAGATAAAGACATGCTCCACATTTGGAAAAAGCCAGGCGACATCGCCACACTTCCGGGCTTCCAGTATGAAACAGAGTTCGACACGCACTTGCTCGAAAATTCTTCTTATATGCGTTTGAAGAACTTGAATTTGTCATACGACCTACCCAAGCGCTGGATGGAGGCTACGCGCTTCTTCGAGAACATTCGCTTCAGCTTCGTTGCACGTAACGTGTTCACAATTACGAAATATCGCGGTTCTGACCCCGAATATGCTGGCAATATCGCGCTCGGTGCTTACCCCGCTACTCGTAACTTCACATTCGGTGTTGACGTAACCTTCTAATATTCGACTCAAATTTAGAAGCGAATCTCTTTACAAACATTATTCACTGACTCATAACAGTATGAACAAATATATATTAAAAACTGTCATGTACTCGGCTTTGGTAGCTTTCGGATTGACCTCATGCGAACTCGACCAAGTGCCTACCACCAGTCTTGTGACCGAGGCTTCATGGCAGAAGATGTCAGATGCTCAGAACTATGACAACGGCATCAAGGCATATTTCCGTTCGCTTTCAGGCGGTGCTACTTCAGTGGCTGAGGTACAGGCTGACTTGTTCAATTTGCGTAACACAGCCATTGGCTATATTCAGGTTTATAATTGGCAGTACACAAACTCACAGTTTGACGGTGACGTTCTTTGGAAAGGTAGCTACACGGCTATTGCCAATGCCAACAATGTGATTAATAACATTGACAAGATTAAGACCACTACAGAAGAGGAACGTCTTACCCTTCAGACTTACAAGGGCCACGCTTACTTGCTCCGCGCCTATGCTTATGCCAATATGGCTCCGCGCTACTGCAAGCGTTACACGACTGATGACGAGGCAAAGAACGAACTCGGTTTACCTCTTTGCACTGAAGTGGACGTAAACAAGAAGCCGTCACGTGCCAGCCTTTACGATACGTATCAATTCATTTTGAGTGACATCGAGAAGGCAAAGGATTTAATGAACAATGATGACAACATTGACTACACTGAACTCTCATCAAACGTAGCCAAAGCTCTCGAAGCACGTGTTTATCTTTACATGAACCACAACCAAGAGGCTTTAAATGATGTAAAGGACTTGCTCGAACGTTATTCTCTCACCACTGATGCCGACACTTACAAAGCTATGTGGAAGGACGATGTAGCCCCCGTAGGTCAAGAGTTGATTTACGAACCTCAGATGACGGCCGATGACCGTGCTTCATTCTACGGAGCTTTCGAAGCTTACAGTGATGCCAACCATGTATGGAATCCTGACTACCTTCCCACACAAGGTTTGATTGACCTTTACAATGATGACGACATTCGTCAGATGACCTTCCTCGCTAGAGAAGAAGAAGACGGTAGCCCCATTGTCATTATTGGTGGTGATAACCAAGCTGAAGGTGTGGTACTCTATAAGTTCCCTGGTAACGATGCATTGAAGAAGGCCAACGATGGTAGGGTGTTCTACAACATGCCGAAACCCTTCCGTGTAGCTGAACTTTACCTCATTGGTGCTGAAGCTTCATATAAACTCAATGGCACTGACGGTGGCTACCTAACAACTTTGCGTGCCGCACGTGGTTTGACTACAGGTAACTTAACGGGCGATGTACTCTTCTCTACTATTAAGGACGAGTGGACACGTGAGTTCGTAGGTGAAAACTTCCGCCTCGACAACCTCAAGCGTTGGGGTGACGGCTTCACTCGTATGGATCCGCAGGAGATTGGCGCAGGTATGTTTAGCAACACTTGCCCCTTGACTGGTTTCACCATTAGCGCTGATAACCAACGTTGGATTTGGGAGATTCCTTCACAAGAACTCCAAGCTAACCCCAACATTGTGCGCAACTGGAGCCGTAAGTAAAAAATCTGTTTGAAGTTTTGAGGTTATCAAGTTATAAAGTTTGCATTACTGATTAACTGCACGACTTTATAAACTCATAACCTCGAAACTAAAAAGCTTATTATTAGAACTATCCTAAAAAGATTAATCACAATATGAAACTCAACATAAAGACTTTAGCAGCATCACTGTTGGTGGGTCTGTCGCTCGTTTCATGTAACAACGACTTCGATGAGGACGGTGGCAAGACTACCTATCCTGCCAAAGGCGAACTTTGCAGTTGGAGCCGCGATTACACAGCTGCGTCAAATACCTCATACCTTCTCAACCTTTATGTAAATGAAGAGGGTGATACCTTGGCTGACCTCTCTATCTTCAATCCCGTGAGCGAACGTTCTAACGTGATGAATGGTGGTAAGGTTTCTTACGATAGCAAAACGGGTGTGTATAACATCAACTATGATGAGAGCATTTACGGCAAGGCGCTCATTTCTGTAGCTGACTTTGGCAACAAGAAGGGGCTCGTAAACATCTATACCGTAAATGAGAATAAGGATGGAAAAGTTACCTATGCTGCTGTTGATAAATTCAACGCTGTAGCTACCGACACAATCTCTGTCCTCGGTCAGTGGAGCATAGGCAATGGCGAGGACGTTACACTCTACGTCAACGGCAATGCTACTTTCACCAATAACGGCCAAGCCGTAGCACAAGGCTCTTACCAATTTGACGGCAAGAGCGGTGCTATCACTACTACTGACGGTAAGAGCTATCAAATCGCAATGAACGCTAATCGTCAGTTGCAGACTACGGTCGACGGTCAAACTTACACCTCTTTACAAATGCCTGCCGAATACATTGACGACTGGCAAACAGTTGCTACGGGCGACATCACTTTGCCTTTGTTCAATTTCGCTGGCAGCGGCTTCCCCCTCGACTACTCTGAATGCCGTGGCGAATACCGACTTGACTATGGTAAACTATTTAACGCTGAAAACGCTACAATCTCGTTCAACTGGAACAGAACAACGGGTGCCTTCAACCTTTTGAGTTCTTCTAGTTTCTCAACAGGTCAAAAATATGATGCTTCCCATTTTATTTGGGCAAAAGTAACAGGTGGCAATGGTTCTTACGATGCCGAAACAGGGGTTATCACTATCCCCGTTACTTACTACATACCTGACTTGGGTAGCTTCGGTGCTATCAACGATACTTTCTCTAACATTAAATTCCTTTAATTAAACAGAGATATATAAACTTGGAAAGGACTGCAAGTACATTTGATACTTGCGGTCTTTTTTTTTATTCGACAAATTGCAGCTTATCACTACCCTTAATATTTGTAAAACGGAATACAAATACTTTATAATTCAATTTTATACAAAACGGACTTATAATTATAGCAAAATGAAGCGTTTTTGAATAAATTCTTTGCTTTATGCTATAAAATACAAAAAGCATTTGGCACTTTAAATTTAATCTGTCAATTTGCGAGCAGGTCAACTAAACAAAAATTATATAAAATACGTATGAATAAATTACTACGTTCGCTGGCACTTTTACTTTGTGCTTGTACTTCATTGTACACTTTTGCACAACACGAAGTAAAATTTGGCTATTGCAATGACGAACTTTCGCCACGTTATGAATTTGTGACCAACGAAAATCAACAAGAATTTACTTTCGGCTGTGCCATTCTCATTCCCAGTTCACGCCTACAAATGCTGAAGGGACAAAAGATAACACGTATGCGCTTTGCTTGCACCGAAGGCATTAAGTCGTGCAACGCCTGGGCAAAGAGCCAACTTAATGGACTTCCCATTGCTAAAATATATAAAGTTGGTACCACCGTTGGAGGTTGGAATGAAGTAACCTTTGAAGAACCTATCGAAATTACGGGCGACGACCTTTATATCGGTTATAGTGGCAAGGTGCCTTATGGGGGTGCCATTTTCTTTGACGGTGCAGTCAATCCCAATGGCGTATTCATGCTCGAAAATGGTGAATGGAGCGATTGGAGTACAAATGGTTGTCGTCCTCTTTGCATTCAAGCTTTTGCTACATTGGATAGCGACGTACCCTTGGTTGACTTAGGCATCGAAAAGGTAACCTTCACCTCACCTTACACGCAAAAGGGCAACGACGTACAAGCCAGTGTACAAATAGGTAACTATGGCGAAACGACCGTCGACGCACCAAAGATGTTTTATAGTGTAAATGGTGCTGATCCCGTTGCCATTACGACCTCTGGTAGCATCAACACCAATAGTAGCGCAACGTTCAACTTCAGCGTACCCACCACGACTCTTGAAGAGGGAAAGGTTCCTCTCCGCGTTTGGGCAGAAACGGACGAGAACTACAAGGGCAACGATACGCTGAGTACTGAGATGTTGGTCTACTCAAATAGTTATCCCCACAAAGTGCTTTGCGAACACTTCACTACACTGGAGTGTGTCAACTGCCCCGTTGGTCACGATGCGCTAAAGGAAGTATTCAAAGGTAAGTATAACTACGTTTGGGTAGCTCACCACATTGGTTACTACACCGACGAACTTACACAACAAGCCTCTTACGACTTAGAGAAGTTTGGCGCAACACAAGCTCCTCTCGCCATGTTCGACCGCCGCATACTTAGCACCAGCACTTCAAGCACTAAACCCGTATTTGGTATCAACTGGGGTACAGTTGCTGCAAGTACGAAGGCTATCAGCCCTGCTTTCGAATCATGCGCTTCTACTCCCGCTTTTGTATCAGTAAACATTAAGAACAGCTATAATGCCGAGACGCGTGAGTTGACGACTACCGTATCAGGCGAACGTAACAAGCTCTTCCCTGTATTCTACGACAATACAGTACTTACAGTCGAATTAGTTGAAGACAGTGTACAGACGAAGGCAGGACAGAACGACACGAACGAGCGCATTCATAGCAACGTATTCCGCCAAGCCATTACACGTACTTTAGGCGATGAAATGGTATGGAATGGCGACAACTATAGCGAGACTTATACCGTCAGCATTCCTGAAGAGTACAATGCGAAGAACGTGCGCGTAGTAGCTTTCGTCTCATTACCCACGACTGACACTTCACACGCAGACGTATTGAACGCAAATGAGCTGAACATCAATGCTGCCGAAACGACGGGTATCAATCAAGTAACGACAAATGATGCACAAGTGCTCAACCGCACCTTCTACAACATGCAAGGCCAGCGCATCAATCGTCCTACAATGAATGGTGCTTATCTCGAGCGCATCGAAACAACTCAGGGCGTTCAAACGGTGAAGAGAATGAAGTAAGTTTAATGAGTTTAATGAGTTTAATGAGTTTAATGAGTTTAATAAGTTTATGACTTACGCAAACTTTAAGACTCGTCTAAATAAAGCGTGCTTTCTAACCTCACTAAACTTATTAAACTCACTAAACTTATTAAACTAATTAAACTAATTAACCTAATAAAATATGAGAAAATCTTTACTCACTGCAGCCCTTGCTGCTATGGCCATGACCTCTGCCAATGCACAGGTGTATGACAACATTCAAGACTATGAGTTCGACTGTTTTTCAGACAATGGGCAATTCATCTCTGCAGCCAATATAAACTCTGGTGTTACAATTCTCAATCGCTATACAGGTCAGCAATACGATTTCTTTGACCCCCAATTGGCAGTCATTTATGCTTGCTTCGGCATTTCTAACAACGGCATTGCCGTAGGTAACAATGGCTACTGCGCTTGCTATTGGAAGGACGGTAAAGAAATTGAGTTGCCCCAACCCGCTGAGGGGGATGACGCACACGACTGTATGGGTAATGCCTTTTCTGTCAGTGCCAATGGTAAGTACATCGTTGGTGGCGTTTCAACAGGTGCGGGCTACTCTGCAGACAACCTCATGATGGAACCCGTCATTTGGACTTTACAAGCTGACGGCACTTACTCTTATGAAGTATTGCCCTATGACAAGACTGACTTCAGCGGTCGCGCTCCACAGTACATCAGTACACAGTGCATCTCTGAGGACGGTAAGTTTGCAGTAGTTCAGGTACGCGACTACTCAGGTGTTGTTATGTACCCTGTCTTCTACACGAAGCAAGACAACGGCACTTGGACTCGCAAGACATTCGGTGCTGGCTTCTTCTGGGACGAAGAGAAAATTGCAGCGTTACCCGAAATGCCCGTTAACCCTTCTAAGGAAATTCCCAATCCCGTAGCTTACTTCACCAAACAAGACACTATCGACTACAACAAAGCTGCTGCTGACTATAGTGAAGCACTCGACGAATGCAAACAAGGTATTCGCGATTGGGACAAACTACCCGTATACCCTCAATACTGGATGTACATCAGCGAGAAGCGTGATCAATGGGTAGCCGACTCTGCTGCTTATATGGCCAAAGCCAACAAGTACGATAGCGATATTACTGACTACCTTGCAAAGTTCCAGGCTGCTCTTTCTAACAAGAGCATTGTCATGAACCAATGGAGCATGTCAACGAATGGTAAGTACGTTGCTACGGCTATGGAGGACAACAACCTTCGCTACACTTATCCTGCTTACTTCGACCTCACAGGCGAAGAACCACAGTTCAAGTTGATTGAGTCTATCACCGATGGTTTGGCTTCAAGCGTATCAAACAATGGTACACTCATTGCCAACTCTCCTGCTATGGAATATACACGTAACGCTTCGGTCATCAACATCACCGAAAAAGATGCACAGCCCGTTCCCTTCTACGACTACATCGCTGCCCGCGACGCAAAGGCAGGTGAATTTTTGAAGACGAACTATAGCTTCAACGTTCCCGTGAGCGATGGTTCTGACGAACCTGGCGATGGGGGCGACGGTGGCGACGGCGGCATTGACGACGGCGGCTTTGACGAAGGGGGTGTCTTCTCTGCTAAGAAGAACATTCGCCCTATGGACTACATCATCGTGCCCGATAGTATCGTTACAGGTACTGTCTCTATCAACTCTGATGCTACCATTTTCTTAAGCTTCATGCGTGAAGAATTCTCTAACGCTGACGGCATAAGCGTTGACCACTCTTACATTATCGACTTAAACAAGGACGCTACCTCTGGCATTCACGCTGTTAAGGCTGACAACACCGCGAACGGCACCGTTATTGCTCGCGAATACTACGGCATCAATGGCCAGCGCCTTGGTCGTCTTCCCTTGAAGGGTGTATATCTCGAAAAGATTATCACTACCAATGGTGTTAAGACGGTGAAGAGAGTGAAATAATAAAACATTTGTGGATTTAGAATAGTGTAAAAGCTATTCTAAATCCATAAAACAATGAAGAAAGAAAAGAAGGTGTTTCCCACTACCTTATAAAATAAAAGGGAAATATGTAGTTATATAAGTAGGTGTTCGAAATTAGTTTATATTTAGATGTTCCCAATAGAGCTCTTTTGATATAAACTAATTTCGAACACCTTCTTTACAATTATCCTTAAACAAAGGAATTACGTATCGTATAAGAAAAAACGGTTGAAAACTGCAATTTTTGGGGGCGGATTACAACTCCTCCCCCAAAATTGCAGTTTTTCAAATTAAATGTCAATGACCCATGCAATAAAGAGGAACAATTTACGTTATATAGACGAAAAGGCTATATCTATATCCTTGAAAAAGGAGAAATAACGACAGTTTGACATATTATAATGGAAAAAAAATTGCTAATTCAAAAAAAATACCGAAATTAGCCACTTATATAGGGTAGCCAATGCACATTTCACCATTTTGGGATACTAAATAACCTATTAAGATTAGCGTAAGAGCACTCTGTATTATTACAACACCAAGCAAGAAGAAAAATGACCATTACCATTATTACCGCAACATATAATAGTGCCGCAACTGTACGCGATACGTTTGATAGCATTTTAAGTCAAACCTATAGCGACATTGAATATATTGTGGTTGATGGTGCTTCGACTGACGGCACTGTAGACATTATAAAATCTTACGAACCTCGCTTTAATGGCCGTATGCGCTGGATAAACGAAGCGGATAAAGGAATCTATGATGCCATGAACAAAGGCATTGCTATGGCTACAGGCGACGTGATTGGTATACTTAACTCTGACGACTTTTACACCTCGAACGATGTGTTGCAAACCGTTGTCAATACTTTACAGCAAGACACAACGATAGATGCGGTCTACGGCGATGTACATTATGTTGCCCCTAACGACTTAACACATTGCGTTCGCTATTATTCCTCTAAGCCATTCCGCCGTATGTGGATGCGCATGGGCTTTATGCCTGCTCACCCTTCCTTCTATTGCAAACGGAGATTGTATCAGCAGTATGGAGCGTTTGACCTTACCTTTAAAGTGGCAGCAGACTTTGAAAATCTTTTACGCCTCATCTATCTAAGCAAGATACGTATGCAATACATTGAAAAGGACTTTGTCACCATGCGTACAGGTGGGGCTTCCACTTCAGGATTTAGCAGTCATTGGCAAATTACCAAAGACCACCTCAAGGCGCTGAAGAAGAACCATATCTATTCAAACGTATTCTTATTAGGATTACGCTATTTGTATAAAATAGCCGAAATGATAAAGCAACATTAAGTTACAATCCGAAAGACAATACAAAAAGATTAATGAAAAGATTAATGGCATACGAATGGATATTAATCGCTTCATTAATCTTTTTTTGTTTCAAATATTCCTTTCCCTTCTTATATCAGAACACGTCCAACCCTAAATTATACCTTTCGTTATATCATTATATATGATTTAAGTGTTAACTTTACACCGTTGAATAAAGAAACAACAAAGCATGAAAATTATCATTGCCGGAGCTGGCGCTGTGGGTACACACTTAGCCAAACTCCTGTCACGCGAAAATCACGATATAACGCTTATCGATGAATCGGCTGAAAAATTAGAGGACATATCCTCTAACTTCGACATACTAACGCTGACCAACCGCCCTACGTCTATCTCTGCCCTTAAAGAGGCCGAAGTGGGCACAGCCGACCTTTTCATCGGTGTTACGCCCGATGAAGCACATAACATGACAGCTTGCATGTTGGCCTACAAGTTAGGAGCAAAAAAGACCGTGGCACGTGTTGATAACTATGAATACACACTGCCTCAACACCGCGACTTTTTCAAGACTGTAGGCATTGGGTCAATTATCTATCCCGAAATGTTGGCTGGACAAGAAATTCTTCACAACATCAAACGCAGTTGGATACGCCAATGGTGGGAAGTGCAAAATGGTGCACTCATTCTCTTAGGAGTAAAGGTGCGTAGCAATGCACAAATTCTTGACCAACCTCTAAAAGACCTTTGCGGCCCCGACTCGCCTTATCACATTGTAGCCGTTAAACGTGGAGACGTCACCGTCATTCCTCATGGTGCTGACTGCCTACATGCGCTCGATGTGGTCTATTTTATGACTACGCCTAAATACGTTAACTACATACGCGACATCGCAGGTAAGGAAGAATATCCCGACGTATCAAACGTATTCATTATGGGGGGTGGAAGTTCGGCCGTTCACTTAGCGAATGCCATGCCGGACTACATGCATGCCAAGATTATTGAAAGCGACGGACGACGCGCCGAAAGGCTCAACGAAGTGGTGACCAACCGACATGCCATGATTATTCATGGCGACGGACGTGACCTTGCACTACTTGAAGAAGAGGGCATACGCAAGGCACAGGCTTTTTGTGCACTAACCGAAAACTCTGAAACGAACATTCTCGCCTGCTTGGCTGCCAAACGTCTCGGTGTGCGCAAAACAGTAGCAATGGTCGAAAACACTGACTACATCGGCATGGCCGAAAGCCTCGACATTGGCACCATCATCAACAAGAAGACCTTTGCCGCCAGTCACATCTACCAAATGATGCTAAAGGCTGACATCACCTCTGTAAAGAGTCTGACCGTGGCAAATGCCGACGTGGCGGAATTTAGCGTACCAGCTGATGCCAAAATCATTCATAAAGCAGTGAAAGACCTGGATTTGCCTTCCAACATCACCTTAGGTGGCCTTGTCCGCAACGGCGTAGGTCAGCTCATCAATGGCTCTACCCACATTCTTCCTGGCGATACCGTCGTGGCCTTCTGCCTCAGCGGGGGGATTAAAAAGTTAGAGAAGTTCTTTAAAGAATCCAACGGAATGTTCGGATTAAGAGGTTAGGGAGGGAAATGGGTTAGAAGGTTAATGGGTTAAAAAGTTAGTTTTTAAAACTCACTAAACTCATTAAACCCATTAAACTCATTAAACTCATTAAACTCACTAAACTCATTAAACTCAAAAACTCATTAAACTCAAAAATATGGACATTGTAGAACGCTTCCTTAAATACGTTAGCTTCGACACACAAAGTGCTGAAGACCAAGATACGACGCCAAGTACAGCCAAACAACTTAAATTGGCTGAATACCTACGTGACGAACTCACAAGCATCGGTATGACAGAAGTTGAAATGGACGAGAACGGTTACGTTTATGCCACACTCCCTGCCAATACTGACAAAGAAGTACCAACAATTGGTTTCATCTCACACATGGATACCAGCCCCGACTGCTCAGGTGCTAACATTCACCCCCGCATTGTTGAACATTACGACGGAGGCGACATCGTACTTGATGCCGAAGCAGGCCTAGTAACTTCACCCAAGAAGTTTCCCGAACTACTCGACCACGTAGGAGAAGACATTATCGTGACCGACGGCCACACGCTCTTGGGCGCAGATGACAAAGCTGGCATTGCTGAAATCGTACAAGCCATGGTACACCTCATCGAACACCCCGAGATCAAACATGGTCGCGTCCGTGTAGGATTTAATCCTGACGAAGAGATTGGTCTGGGCGCACATAAGTTTGACGTTAAGAAGTTTGACTGTGCTTGGGGCTACACCATGGACGGTGGCGAACTGGGTGAGTTGGAATACGAAAACTTTAACGCTGCCAGTGCGAAGATTGAAGTAAAGGGCGTAAGCGTTCACCCGGGTTATGCAAAAGGGAAAATGATCAACGCAGCACGCGTTGCAGCTGAGTTCGCAGCTCAAATGCCCGTAACAGAAACGCCTGAACAGACCATTGAGTTTGAAGGCTTCTACCACCTTTTAGGAATTGAAGGCAACGTTGAACACGCTACTCTTTCATACATTATTCGCGACCACGACCGCAAACGCTTTGAAAAGCGCAAAGCTTTTGTACAAAAGGCTGCAGAATGGATGAACGAACGCTATGGCGAGGGAGTCGTAACCGCTACTATCAACGACCAATACTACAACATGCGCGAAAAGATTGAACCCGTGCCTCACGTTGTTGACATTGTAATTGAAGCCATGAAGCAATGCAACATTCCGTCTAAAGTTCGCGCCATTCGTGGTGGTACTGATGGAGCACAACTTTCTTTCATGGGACTCCCCTGCCCCAACATCTTTGCTGGAGGACTCAATTTCCATGGCCCACACGAATTTTTACCCATTCCTTCACTCAAGAAAGCCTCTGAATTGGTAGTCAAAATTATTGAACTTACAGCTCAACGAGGCTAAAGAACTTTCCCACATATTTATCGAAGAGATGCGCGCCACAAACGCGCCTACGTAATGCATGATTTTTCAGCACACGCTACGTAGGCACATTTGTGGCGCGCATTTTATCTGCCTAATTGGGGGGCGGGGTTGTAACCCGCCCCCCAATTAGGCAGACAAATTGCAGTTTATCTAAGTCAACTTAAATAAAAATCCATAACCTTACATATATGTCATAAAATGTTCGTAATTTAGCTTGCTAATTTGGTGTATTGTACGCAATAGTTTAATTACACACAATACCCTATCAACATATAGCGGCTGAAGCACACGTTGTAACGGCCGTCCCTACTATTCTATTTTTACATCAAGTGTAACTCCTCCGCACACGTGAGAGAGTTGCCCTTACTACTCTTAGCAAATAAAAAAATGATATATCAGCATGAACTACAAATGGAACTACGAAGCTCCCACGCCTACAGAAGCAGCGGCGCAGGCAGCTTTGGCACGCGAGGTGGGCATTCACCCTGCCTTAGGCAAGTTGTTGTTCGATCGCGGCATTACCACCGCACAACAGGCGCGACACTTTTTCCGCCCCCAGCTGACTGAACTGCACGATCCCTTCACAATGAACGACATGCAGGTAGCTGTCGACCGACTCAACCTTGCCATGGGACGCAAAGAGCGCATCATGGTATATGGCGACTACGACGTGGACGGCTGTACGGCAGTGGCTTTGGTATATAAATTCTTGCAACAATTCTACTCTAACATCGACTTTTACATTCCCGACCGTTACGAAGAGGGCTACGGCATCTCAAAGAAGGGCATCGACTTCGCTGCACAAACGGGCGTAGGACTGATTATCGTGTTAGACTGTGGCATTAAAGCCGTTGAAGAGATTGCTTACGCCAAAAGTTTAGGCATCGACTTCATTATTTGCGACCACCACGTGCCCGACGAAGTGCTACCTTGTGCCGTGGCTATTCTCAATCCTAAGCGATTAGACAATCACTACCCTGACGTCAACCTTTCGGGATGCGGAGTAGGCTTTAAGTTTATGCAAGCCTTTGCAGCCAGCAATGGCATTGAGTTTAACAAGCTCACTTCCCTACTCGACCTCTGCTCCGTGAGCATCGCCTCCGACATCGTACCCATTATGGGCGAAAATCGCATCTTAGCCTATCACGGGCTACGTTGTTTGAATGCCAATCCCAGCATAGGGTTACAAGCCATTATCGAGGTGTGCGGACTTGCTGACCGCGAATTAACGATGAACGACATCATCTTTAAGATTGGGCCACGCATCAATGCCTCTGGACGCATGCAAAATGGTAAAGAAGCAGTAGAACTCTTGGTAGAGAAAGATTACCAAATGGCGCTCGAACGTGCTGGAAAGATCAACCTTTATAACGAAGCACGCAAAGACCTTGACAAGCAAATGACGGAGGAGGCCGTTGAACAGGTGAAAGATTTACCTGGTCTTGACCAACGCCGCAGTATCGTTATCTATAACAAGGCATGGCATAAGGGAGTGATTGGCATCGTAGCTTCTCGCCTTACTGAACAATATTATCGTCCAGCCGTTGTACTTACACTATCTGACGGCATGGCTACGGGTTCGGCACGCTCGGTGTCGGGATTTGACGTGTATAAGGCAGTACAAAGTTGTGAAGACTTACTCGAAAACTTTGGTGGACACACTTATGCTGCTGGACTTACCTTGCCTGTTGAACACATTGATGAGTTTACACAACGTTTTGAACAATACGTGGCCGACCACATCTTAGACGAACAAACGGAAGCCAGCCTTGACATTGATGCTATCTTAGACTTTAAGGATATTACCTTCCGCTTTTACCAACAATTGCGCAAGTTTGCCCCTTTTGGCCCAAGCAATTTAAAACCTATATTCTGTACCAAGCGCGTCTACGACTACGGGACGAGCAAGGTCGTCGGACGCGGTCAGGAGCATATTAAGCTTGAACTGGTTGACAATAAGAGCAACAATGTAATGAATGGCATAGCCTTTGGCCAAAGTTCACAAGCTCGCTATATTAAGACGAAACGCGCCTTCGACATCTGCTACACAATCGAAGAAAACACGCACAAACGTGGCGAAGTACAACTGCAGATTGACGATATTAGGCCCTGTAATGAATAGGGGGATAAAAATGGTCAGTTTCATGTTTTAAGGTTATTAGGTTATAAAGTTATTGAAGTTTCGGACTTAGCAAGGACGGGCTGAAAGCCCAATGGAGCACATAGCCCAGGGCAAGCGAAGCGACACCCTGGGGTTCCCGCATAGTAGAGTCTCCGCGCCCTGTAAGGGCAAAAGCTTTAACCCTTTATGTTGTTATTCTTGCTTGATAGCTGATTTAACGGTCTTAAAGTGGAACACCGTATGTATATTTTGTTCAATACTTGCGCCATATCTTAAGGCTTTTGCCCTTACAGGGCGCGACTGCTCCAACGCGTGATACCCAGGGTGTCGCTTCGCTTGCCCTGGGCTATGTGCTATTGCCCTTTCAGGGCGCATCATCGGCTGCGGCTCAGCAATTCAAGCAAGCTTGATTGCATTCGCCTTGCACGATGATTCAGCCCGCCCTTGTTAAATCCGAAACTTGAGTAACCTCATAATCTCCAAACTAAAAACCGAACGATAAAGGCTCCCTTTAAAGTTTCCTCATCGACAGCCTCTTCCACATGCAACAAGACATTTTAAAGCACCTACTACAGCAATACTGGGGGTACACTGACTTTCGCGGCATTCAACGTCAAATCATTGACAATGTAATGGCTAGGCGCGACACGTTAGGACTCATGCCCACTGGCGGCGGCAAGAGCATCACCTTTCAGGTGCCAACACTTGCTATGGACGGATTGTGTCTTGTTGTAACGCCACTCATCGCACTAATGAAGGACCAAGTGGCCAACTTACGCCGTCACGGCATTACGGCTGCTGCCATTTATTCAGGACAATCGCGTACGGAGATAATCAAACACCTTGACAACGCTATCTTTGGAGCCTATAAGTTCTTATACGTTTCGCCCGAGCGACTGTCTACCGCTATCTTCATGAATAAGGTGCAACGCATGAAAGTATGCCTCATCACCGTCGACGAGGCGCACTGCATCTCTCAATGGGGCTATGACTTCCGTCCGCAATACCTACGCATTGCCGAAGTTCGCAAGTTACTCCCCGAAGTCCCCATATTAGCCTTAACAGCTACAGCTACACGCATGGTTGTAGACGACATCTGCCAACACTTGAGTTTTCGCGAAGGATCACAAGTGTTTCGTATGAGCTTTGCTCGCCCCAACCTACACTACATCGTACGCTACATCGACAAGAAAACCGACGAACTTTTACATATACTCAATTGCGTCGAAGGCTCTGCTATTGTCTACACCCGTTCACGCATAGCCACTAAAGAAATAGCCGACTTTCTAAATCAGAATGGCATCGCAGCCCTATACTACCACGCGGGACTCACCAACCTTGAGAAGGACACGCGTCAACACGCATGGCAAGACGACCGCGTACGCGTTATGGTGGCCACCAATGCCTTCGGCATGGGAATTGACAAACCTGATGTGCGTTTGGTTGTACACATGGACGTGCCCGACTCCGTGGAGGCTTACTTCCAAGAGGCTGGACGCGGTGGACGCGACGGACAAACGTCCTATGCCGTACTATTAACAACGCGTGGAGACGACACGCGACTCCGCAATCACATCACACAAGGATTTCCTGAGCGTGAATACATTCGACGCGTTTACTTAGAGATAGCTTCCTTCTTACAAGTAGGCGAAGGCGAGGGAGAAGGACGCACCTTCAACTTCGACATCAGCAAGTTCTGTCACATCTTTCACCACTTCCCCATACAATTAGTGAGTGCTTTAAACCTTTTGACACAAGCGGGCTACATTCACTTTAGCATTGAAGACAACCACTCATCACGCATGATCTTTTTGGTAACGCGTGAGGAACTGTATGACATTCACTTTATGACGGCAGAGGAAGAACAATTGCTCAACGTGGCAATGCGAACCATTGGCGGTTTCTTCGCTGACTACATGGAGATTGATGAGGAACATTTGGCACAAGTTTGCGGGTGCACACAAGACGAGATATACAAGATGTTATGCCACCTATCCAAATTACGCATTATCAATTACGTGCCTCATACCAATATGCCGCAAATTACTTACACCCAACGGCGTGTTGACAACGATTATGTGGTCATTCCACGGTCTATCTACGAGGATCAAATGGAACTGTACCGAAAGCGCATCGAGGCAATGATTGGCTATATCAACGACCAGACGACTTGCCGCAGCCGTTACTTACTTCACTACTTTGACGATGACGGTCCCGATTGTGGCTACTGCGACGTTTGTATCGGGCGCGAAAGTTATGTCAACCAACTCTCTGAAGTTCAACAAGTAGACGAGGCCAAGAAGTATATACTCCGATTCTTAGCTGACAACCACCCTCACCCCATCACCGACTTTACCCAATCGGGCTTTGATAGAGTCATTCTAACAAAGGCCTTTCAGCAACTCTGCCAGGAACAACTTCTTGAACAAAAGGACGGTATAATAAAAGCCATTTAGCCAAATTCTCTTAACACCTATCATATTATGATACACATCAAATACCTTCTCACCCTATTCTTTATAAGCCTACTAACATTAAACGTTGGAGCACAAACGCTAACGACCGATAGCATTGAACACGAAGTGTTACTCGAAACCTCTAAAGGCAACATTCGCGTTAAATTATACAATGACACGCCTATTCACCGCGACAACTTCCTTAAACTGGTACGTCAAGGCTTCTACGACGGATTGCTCTTTCACCGTGTCATACCTGACTTCATGATTCAAGCAGGCGATTCTGCCAGCCGCCATGCCAAAGAGGGGGTATTACTTGGCGATTCTCCAGAGCCATATACCTTACCAGCCGAAATTCATTTTCCAGCCCACTTTCATCGTCGCGGTGCCTTAGCAGCAGCACGCGAGGGAGATGAGAAGAATCCACAACGGGCCTCATCTTATTCTCAATTCTATATCGTGACAGGAAGTATCTTTACCGACGACGGCCTTGATGTCATGCAAGAACGCCTTGACTCAACCACACACAACACCATAAAGTTAACTCCTAAGATAAAAGAGGTGTACCGCACGTTTGGTGGTGCTCCCCACCTTGACGGACAGTACACGGTATTTGGCGAAGTGGTTGAAGGATTTGACGTGACCGATCTTATCCAATGGGTTAGCCGTGATGAGAACAACCGCCCCTTTGACGACATTCGCATCATTAAGGCGACAGTGGTGAAGTAGAATACTAAGAAGTAGAGTACTAACAAAATTAATGACCTTTATGAAAAAACAAAAGCATTCACTCTTTCGAACGACAGATGGTAATGACTACTTTTGGCCGTTTGTCTTGGTTACGACCTTATTCTTCTTATGGGGCTTTGCCCATAGCATACTCGACGTGCTGAATAAGCACTTTCAAGAGACTATGCACATTGGTAAGACGGAGTCGGCCTTAGTACAAGCTGTCGTATACGGCGGTTACTTCTTAATGGCTTTGCCCGCTGGACAAGTTATTAAGCGATTTGGCTACCGCATGGGAGTAATCGCAGGACTATTACTCTACGGAGTAGGTGCCTTGCTCTTTATACCTGGCGGACAACTACTCTCGTTTCCATTCTTTCTCTTCTCACTATTCATCATTGGCTGCGGACTTACTTGCTTAGAGACGGCTGCCAATCCTTACGTCACCGTGTTGGGCAATGAAGAAGGAGCAGCGCGACGCATCAACCTTTCCCAATCGTTCAATGGCTTGGGTTGGATTGTAGGTCCATTGGTAGGCGGACAGTTTGCCTTCGCAGCAGGCAGTAGCCAAAGCAGTATCGCTATACCCTATGCGGTGATAGGCATTGTCGTGCTGTGCGTGGCACTCATCTTCGTTCGGGTTAAATTACCTGAAGTAGCAGAAACGGCTGATGCTCCTACTGACGCTTCTAAGAGCCAGACTTCTCTGTGGCAACATCGCAACTTTGTATTTGGTCTCTTTGCTTTATTTATGTACGTAGCTGCACAGACGGGTATTAATAGTTTTTTCATCAACTATGTCACTGAAAATGCAAGCATAAGCAATGTCAATGCCTCCCTCTTATTAGGTTTTGGTGGTATGGGCTTATTTATGTTAGGTCGTATGGGCGGAAGTTGGCTTATGTCGCGCATTGCGGCAGAGCGCGTATTGCTCTATTGTGCCATTGGCGCAGCATTGGCTATGGCCGTGTTACTAACAGGAGCTGGAACATTGGGTATCATCGCCTTCTTAGTGTGCTATCTATGTGAAAGCATTATGTTCCCCACTATCTTTGCCCTTTCGCTACACGGAGTGGGCGTACATACCAAATTAGCCTCTTCCTTTTTAATCATGAGCATTGTGGGCGGAGCCATTGCTCCAGTGCTAATGGGCTTAATAGCCGACAACGTTTCCATGGCTTTGGCCTTTAGTGTACCCTTAGTTTGCTTTATAGTAATCGCTGCGTATGCGGCTAAAGTTCATTGATTTTTTTTGTTGACAAGTTTACAAGTTGACGAGTTGACTCAAAAAAGAGGAAAAATGCTCAACGACGAAATATTTGACCTTATCGCCCAAACGTTTGGCCATCCGTTTACGCCCACTCAGGAGCGTGCTGCAACGTTGTTGGCCCACTTTGTCACTACGCCGCGAGCCGATGCTGCCTGTATCTTGCGAGGCTATGCCGGTACGGGTAAGACATCGTTGGTGGGTGCATTGGTAAAGGTGATGCGCATGCTCAAGCGAGAAGTGGTACTATTGGCTCCTACTGGACGCGCAGCGAAGGTATTCTCTCATCATGCGGGGGTACCAGCCTACACGATTCATCGTATCATCTACCGACAGCAAACCTTTCAAGGTGAAGGTACACGCTTTTCGTTAGGCTTTAACAAATTGCGTCATGCCCTCTTTGTCGTCGACGAAGCTTCGATGATAAGCAGTGGCGTGGGCAGCATGGGCGATTCCCTCTTTGGCACAGGTGAACTAATGGACGACTTGATACGCTACGTCTATTCTGGTGAGGGCTGTCGCCTCCTCCTGGTGGGCGATACAGCACAGTTGCCCCCAGTGGGCGAAGAAGATAGCCCCGCTCTGCGTAATGACATACTGCAACGTTACGGACTTTTAGTAGGAAGTGCCGACTTAACCGAAGTGGTACGCCAAAGTAGTGAGAGCGATGTACTTTCGGGAGCTACCTTATTGCGCAATTTACTGAACGAGGGATTTGAGGGCATACCGCCTATTCACACCAACCCCAAGGGGGAAGTGCGCGCCTTACCAGGCAATGAATTAATTGAAAGTTTGGTAAGCGATTATCAAAGTTTCGGAGCGGACAATGTCATTGTGGTTACACGGTCAAACAAACGTGCCAACATTTATAACAATGGTATACGTTCACGCATATTTGACCGCGAAGAAGAACTGACACGAAGCGACTTGATTATGGCGGTGAAGAACAATTACTTCTGGACGGCTGAATGTGCGAAATTATTAGGAAAGGACGAACGCATGCCCATTGATTTTATCGCCAATGGCGACACGGCCGAAGTCGTGCGCATACGCAACGTACACGAACAGTATGGATTTCGATTTGCCGATGCTACACTGCGCTTTGCCGATTACGATGACTTTGAATTAGACTGTCGAGTACTGCTGAGCACCTTACAATCGGAGTCGCCCTCACTGACACGTGAGGAGAGCAATCAACTTTACGAACGGGTGTTGGAAGACTATCAACATATTCCTCTCAAGAAGGATCGCATGAAGGCACTGCGTCAAGACCCTTATTACAATGCATTACAAATCAAGTATGCCTACGCTGTTACTTGTCATAAAGCACAAGGCGGCCAGTGGGCACGCGTTTACGTTGACCAAGGTTTTATCCCCGAAGGCACAACAGGCAATGCCTACTTACGCTGGTTCTATACAGCCTTCACGCGCACTACAGAACGCATTTATTTGGTGAATTGGGTAGCGCAAAATAACGCATAAGGTGTGTTCTCTCATTCGATTTTACGATTTAAGGTTATGAGGTTATAAAGTTAGTATAGTTGATTATCAACATGACGTAACTTTATAACCTCATAACCTTAAATCGTAAAACTGGGTATAAAAAATAGCTACAAATATTATTATTCAAAAATTTACCCTCCAACTCAAAAAAATACCCCCCCCCTCTCAACATTTTACTTTTTTTCGTAACTTTGCCTAATAACAACCCCTCCTCTATAAGGAGTGTTAAATAAAGGCAAACGCTTAACAAGCGGACCTATTAAAAAACCTAACAGACGCAGTTTATTTACAAAAGATGAAGACAAAGACATGCCCTATTTGCCACACGGCTTATCCAGCCGATTTACCCTCTTGCCCACATTGCAACAAATCGAAATTGGAAGGGGTAAAAATAAATAAAAGAACCACTGGCAAGAAATACGAGTTTGGCTCGTATGATCGCGACTTAAAACACTATTATCAACAAAAAAGAATGATTCAAATCATTGCCATCATTGCCCTATGCCTTGCCTTAGTGCTAGTAGCGTGGTGCTTGATAGCATGTTAAAGAAGAAAAAGAAAAAAACAAAAAACAAGAGGAAACATATCAATCCCTATAGGGTGGTGGCTAACACAGGACTTCGTATAGAGTCGATGATTGGTAAATCATGTTTGTTAATAGTCACCACCTTTTTTGGCTCAATATCAAATCCTGTGAGTAAAACTGCAATTTGAAAATTTAACATGAATGAACATTAACGAATAATTAACAAAAAAATTAATGAAATAATTAATGTTCAATTAATGATAATTAATGTTCAAA
>ENA-UPWO01000475-UPWO01000475.1-human-gut-metagenome-genome-assembly--contig:-NODE-475-length-24216-cov-48.309375_pt1 | contig 24216 bp, 16 predicted proteins | sample MGYA00250056_ERZ773388 | MGnify/ENA primary metagenome ERZ773388 (study PRJEB29103, sample SAMN06112004) | human gut metagenome | biome: human gut; feature: ankylosing spondylitis patient; material...
AAGTTTAGGCGCGCTTCGCGCGTTGTTTTGAACATTAATTATCATTAATTGAACATTAATTATTTCATTAATTTTTTCGTTAATTATTCGTTAATGTTCATTCTTGTTAGGCAGACAAATTGCAGTTTATCCGTCTTTCGTTTTGTCCTTCCCTCTCCTTTCATTACCTTTACACACCATTATATATTAATAAGCATACTATCTATGGCATTAGAAAAGACACTTGTGTTGCTCAAGCCCTGCACGATGCAGCGCGGCTTAGCAGGCGAAATTATTAGCATTTTCGAAAAGAAAGGACTACAGATATGCGGTATGAAACTGATGCAACTCACTGACGAGATGCTGACTGAACATTATGCCCACTTGAGCGGAAAACCCTTCTTCCAACAGATTAAGGACTCCATGATGGTAGCCCCCGTGGTGGCCCTCTGCCTCAAAGGCGTAGATGCAGTAGCAGCAGTGCGCGCGCTGGCAGGGCCTACTAACGGACGCAATGCAGCGCCTGGCACGATACGCGGCACGTACTGTATGAGTTTTCAAGAGAACATTGTACATGCTTCCGACTCTAAGGAGACGGCTGAAGTAGAACTGAAGCGCTTCTTCCGCGACGACGAGATAATTGAGTGGAAACAGGCCACGTTCCCTTATCTCTACGCTGCTGACGAGTTTTAGTAGCAATCCTCTTTTGGGGCAGGACTTCAATAGGTCTGCCCCTACTTATAAGACACAACTAAACTACCGATGAACACGTTTCCCCACAGATTATTCACGCTTTTGCTCCTTCTCTTTTGTTTTACCTTAGGGGCAAAAGCGCGTACTTTTATACTCCCTACTGACACGGTGAAGACGGATAGTCTAAAGACGAAGCCGACCAAAAAGCGCCAGCGCGACTTGGGCGAAGCCACGGTTACGGCTACGCGCTTGGTGTTTGTTACCAAGAAGGATACCGTCATCTACGATATGGACGCGCTGGGAGCAACGAAAGGCGACATGCTGCAAGACATGATAAGTCGTATGCCTGGACTTGAGATAAAGAATGGTGCCCTCTACTATCGCGGTAAGGCAGTAACCCGTGTGCAAGTGAACGGCACCGACTTTGAGCGCGGTGATACAAAGAAGGCATTGCAAAACCTTCCAGCTTACATCATTAAAAACGTAAAAGCTTACGAGGACCTCACCGACCAAGCCAAGGTGACGGGCATCGATAATGGCGATCGTGAACAAGTGGTGAACGTTATCTTAAAGAAGAAGTACTTGGGCGCGTGGACTGGCAATGTCGACCTCGGTTATGGCACCGACCACCGTTGGCGCTATCGTGGCTTTGCCAACACCTTTACCGAACACTCTCGCGTGAGTGCATACGGAGGTTTTACCAATACGGGACAGTACCAAAGTGCCACCGATGAGGGTATGTGGAACGAAAATGGCGGTGCCGGAAGTAGTTCGGGTGACACGCGTTATATGCAGCCCGGCCTTTCGTTTATGTGGAACAATGGTAAGCAGCGAGGCGACAAGGGCTATCTCATGGTAGACGGCAGCGGCGGTTGGGACTATCGTGGCCACCACGATGAGAACCGTCAGTTGACCGAAAACTTCCTCGATGACGGTACGAGAACGACTCGTATGGAACACATGACGACCAAAAACGATGAGCGCATCTGGCGCATTAATCTCTCGCTCACGTGGCAAGCTACGAAGTGGACCTATTTAGAGTATCGCCCTCATTATTCCTACAACTCCTACAAATACCGTTCGCACGAACAAGAAGCGCAATGGAACGGAGGATTTGCCGACAATTCCCTTTCGCCCCTCGATTCACTGCTTCATCACCCCACAACGGGTTGGCCCCTTAACAGCGCACAAGCGCAAGCCAACACCTTGATGCTCGACGAGAGCCTATCAGATAAAGGTACGCACTACACGCAGCACTACCTCTACTTTACACAACGCTTGAGCGAAAACAATTGGCGCTTGAGCTTGATGAGCAACATCGGTTATCGTTATGGCGATGAAAAGACGAACGACCTGAAGCAGTACACGCAGTATCAAACGTCGCAGGCCTCACAGGTCGATCCGCTTTACAATCGCTATTCACGCACGGCCTCTCACGACTTTGACTTTTCAAACTACGTATTCTTAGACGCTCCCATATCTGGTCTGCAGTCCTTCCGCTTTACGTATGGCACACAAATCAACCGTTCGCACAGCATAGCCGATGCTTATCGTTTAGAACGTTTGGGCGGCAGTTTTGCCAATTTCAACGACTACTTGCCTCTGATAGGCACACTTCCCACTGAAGCAGGTTGGCAAGCCACAGCGCGTGACCCTGAGCTGACGCTCGACCAACTGACGCTCTCGCGCCAACATTCGTTTCAGAACAACTTGATATTTAAGAAGAAAGGTCTCACGCTCGACTTGAGCAATACCTATACCTTGGTGTACGACCGCCTTGAATACGTCAAGGGTGACTACGACCCACTCTACCCATCGCGCCACAGTGGCCTTTATCGCTTAGGACTAAACACACGTTACGAGACGGACTCTATCGGCACTTTCACGTTCTCCTATAGTTATTACACCAGCAATCCTTCGTTGTTGCAAACCATCACGTTGCCCGACATGAGTAATCCGCTCTACCTCTCGCAGGGTAATCCCGACCTCAAGAAGCGTCACGTACATGTTGCATCAATGGGCTATCAAGTGAATATGAAGCACGGTCGCATGTTTTCAATGGGCCACACCTTTACGTTTCAGGACAACGAAGTGACCACCCGCTCGCGCTTCGATAAACAGACGGGTGTAACGACCACCGAACGTGTCAACCTCCCTAAGGGGTCGTGGAACTATTCGCCCAATTTGAACTTCTCAACTCCGTTGGATAAGAAGCAGTTAGTCAACTTCTCCAGCTCCGTTTATTACTCGCTCACCAAAGGACGTGCCTACACCATCGGTACGACAGCTGAGGCTGAACTCTACGACAAGACGAATCATCAACTCTACGTGATGGGAGGCATCAATGCCCGTCTGGGAAAGTGGGTGTTAGGCTTAGATAATATGTGTATGTATCGCACCATAGCGCGCAGCACCGAGGTATATGACAATGTGAGCAGTTTCATGAACGTGCTTGACTTTAACGTACAGTACACCTTGCCATGGAACATGGTCGTCAAGTCGAACCTTCAGAGCAATCGCTTCCACAACAGTGGAGGTTATGTCATTCACCCTTGGCGCACGATATGGAATGCTTCTATTGAGCAGTCCTTCTTACGCGATAAGTCGTTGGCCGTCACGTTCGAAGCTTCCGACTTGCTCAACCAGCGTGACCAAACGTGGACGTCAGTTGACGTCAACTCTCGCTATTCAGGTTGGAGTAAGTGCGTTCATCGCTACTTCATGCTACACGTAATTTATCGATTTAGTACGAAGAAGGGGTAGTAAGCGGTGCGCAAAAGCAAATGTAAAGAACCTTATATTGGCTGTATGGAACCAACTTACACGCAAGGGAGTATGGCGAAATATATTCGTCTTGCACGATCATTCTAACACGCGCGGCCTAATGTCTCGAACGCAAGCTCACCTGGGGGCGACATGTCCTCACCTGGGGGCGACGCGTCCCCGCGTCGGAAGCAAATATCTACAACTATTGCGGTCCGCTAAAAGTCTTCGACTGATATAAATTAGGGCTGAATTCCAAGCGAGGAATCCAGCCCTAATTTGACCTATACGCCTTATATTCATGTCCTCTGAAGGTAAAACCACCAGTAAAACCAAGGTCTAATCCACCACAACCAGAAAACAAAGAAGCTATTTTTTTGACATATATTATATACGAATTCTTTATTATTTCATGTCGTTTACCTTCTCCTCACTAAACGCCTTAATCTCGTCAGCAAGGACTTTCTGTAATTTCTCTTTCGGAACTATCAGTTGATAGTCCGCCACTCCGATAGGCTTTCCCATATCTTCAAGTGCGAGTTCCACCTCGACGCGGTCTTTCTCAGCACAAAGTATAATACCTATGGAATGGTTCTCGTCTGCACCACGTTCAAGGCGGTCAAGGAGAGAAAGATAATAGTTCATCTTTCCTGCATACTCTGGTTTGAAAGCACCGATTTTCAAGTCAACAGCTACAAGACAACGCAGTCCACGATGGAAGAAAAGCATATCAACCTTACTCTCTTTGCCATTGTATTCCAGCACATGCTGGTTGCCTATGAAAGTGAAGCCATTGCCAAGTTCCATAAGAAAACGAGTGATAGCTTTTACCAAGCGGTCTTCAAGTTCAAGTTCCAATATAGGACTTGTGACACCTAAGAAACCGAGATTATAGCTGCTGTTAAACACTTCATTGGCATATTGGGCTTGTTCGACAGGAAGAGTGCGGTCAAAATTGTTGTCTACTTTTGCCAATGCCTGTGTCTCATACATATTGAGTTTGATGGCATTGAGCAACAAGTCGCGATTCCAACCTTTTTCCACCGTCTTTGTGGCATAATAGAGAGTTGCATCATCATCTAATCCTTTGCTCAAAAGCAACATATTATGTGACCACGGCAAAAGTGCAACGCTGCGTTGCACTTTCTCATTATGTCCTGCATAACGCTCATAGAATTTCTTCATGTACCACAGATTTCGTGGTGAAACACCCATCTTAGGGTATCGTTCTTTCAGGTCTGCAGACAATCTTTTTACATCTTTTAGAGCCATCATATCGGTGGATTAAAGATGTTTGTTCAATTACCTGAAAAATTCTGGCGCAGATTTGGCACACCCTTAAACGAAAAATCAGCGTAACTTGTTGTTTTACAACTCGTTACGCTGACTTTGGCGGAGAGAGAGGGATTCGAACCCCCGGTGCCTCTCAGCACGGCGGTTTTCAAGACCGCTGTAATCGACCACTCTACCATCTCTCCTTGTGCAAATGGTAAAAATCTGTCTATGTCTTATTTGCGAGTGCAAAGATAGGAGCTTTCGCTGAAGTGACCAAATTTTTTGAAAAAAAAGTTTAGATAGGTGGGTAATATCTGTGTAAAGTGGGCGTTTTGTTGGCTAAAATAGTACTTTTCAGCATGAAAGACAGTGCAAGTCGAATGCAATGAAGTTTACTTCAATTGCTGAGGTGCAGTCTGTCTTATTCAAAAAAAACTGCCTTGCGACACTTTGTAGCGTGTACGCTTGGCAGTTTGAGTGAGTTAAGTTGACGTGTGCTGACGAATTATTCGCCTGGAGCAATAGCACCAGAGGGGCAAACATCTGCGCAAGTGCCGCAGTCAACACAAACGTTAGGGTCGATTGAGTACTTTTCGCCTTCTGAGATTGCACCTGAAGGACATTCGTCGATGCAAGTACCGCATGCAATGCAGTCGTCACCAATTACGTAAGCCATAATAGTAGAATTTAATTGATTGTTAATTGATTGTGAGTTGAGTTATTGTCCTGCAACCGCTCATAGCACAAGGCCGTTGACGCGATTGCGCAGCAAAGTTACATATTTTATTTAAAGGAGAAAGAAAATGGAAATATTAGTTTAATGGGTTTCTTGATAATTCGGTTTTTGGTTGGGAGGTTATGAGGTTATAAAGTTACATCACGCCTATAACACCTTATAACTTTAAAACTTTAAAAGGTGCCTTTTTTACTGTTGTTCGTTTAGAAAGTCGTGGTTTATATATAAATTTGCACGGACATAATTTGTAGAGCTTCTTGGCTCATTTACTCCTTATTATATATACTACATGATAGTTCAACAGAAAAAGATACTTTTCACCTTCTTGCTCTGCCTCTTTGCTTGTGCTGCGGCATGGGCGCAAGAGCGACGGGTGCAAAACAAGCCTTACATTGACGAACGACGTTTCCACTATGGCTTCTTTGTGGGCGTACACGACCAATCTATGCGCATTGATAATAATGGCTACCTTCCCCCTGCGGGTGATGCGATGGAAGGGCAACAGTGGGTGGCGCAGACGGACCAAGTGAACATTGGCTTCTCGGTGGGCGTGTTGGGCGAGTGGCGCATCAATCGCACCTTGGGACTGCGCGTGTTGCCTTCATTACACTTCGGTTCGCGTCACATTACGTTTCGCGAGTTGGGTACTGACCAACGCGAGTCGCAGGATATGAAGTCGTGTTACATCGGTGTCCCTGTCGACCTCAAGATAGCTGCACCGCGCTTTAATAATTTTCGCCCTTATGTAGTCACGGGGGTAGCGCCGATGTTCGACTTGATTACGACGAAGCAGGGCAAGCTTAAGAATAAACCTTTTAACTTTATGATAGAGGCGGGTATGGGGTGCGACCTTTATATGCCTTTCTTTAAGTTTATTCCAGAGCTGAAGTTCTGCTTTGGCCTTGGCAATTTGTTACAAAAGAATCGTAAGGACATTACCGACCCTTCTCAACTTATCTATACGCAAAGCATTGATCGTACCAGCGTGGGCATGGTGATGCTCACGTTCTACTTCGAATAGCAGAAAATATAAGGCCTCTCCCCCTAACTCCTCCCCGACAAGGGGATGGGTTAGGGGGAGAGACCTTTATATTTCTTATTATTTATTATTCCACTTCGATAATCGAACTACTGCTGCCAGGACGGCGGCGGAGTATGATTTGGGGGGAAATTTGTGAACGTATCTGGTCGGTATGGCTGATGACACCCACCTTTCGGCCTTGGGCATTCTCGAGGTTAGAGAGAGCTACCATGACGAGGTCGAGCGAGTCGCGGTCAAGGTTGCCAAAGCCCTCGTCGATGAAGAGCGAACCGATGACCAAGTTCTCATTTGATAGCGAAGCCAACCCTAAGGCAAGGGCCAACGATACGACAAACGTTTCACCACCCGAAAGTGATGATACATAACGATGTTCGTCGAACATGTCGTGGTCGATGATTTCGAGTGTGAGGGTAGTAGGGATAGGTTGCAACTCATAACGTGGCGAGAGCATACGCAAGTGTTGGTTGGCGTGTGCCACGAGGTAGCTGAACGTGAAACTTTGAGCCATGGTGCGGAACTTCTTGCCGTCGGCCGAACCAAAGAGTTGGTTCAGTCGTGTCCACTCCAATTGGTCGGCCTTAGCCGCTTCAAGCCGTTTGTTGAGCGCGGCAGTGCGTTCGATGCAACGCTCGTGAGCCGCAAGGCGCGTGTTGACTTGTAACAGACCTTCCTCCGTGCGCTTGAGTTCTACTTGTGTGGCATCGCTCTCGGTGGTGAGCACCGTGCGTAGAGAAGCGTATAAGGCGCGGTCCTCCGTAGAAGGGAGGGAGAGTGCTTCGTGTCCGTCGGTAGTTCCACTCTCAGCGTCTGCTCCACTCACCTTGGTCGTAGCCTTCTCCATAACGGGACGATTCGTCTCGGCACGCAAGGCTTGCAGTTCAGCGCGCGCTTGGTCTAAGTTGTTAGCCGTAAGCACACGCTGCTCCTTCAGTTCGTCAAGGTGTTGACGAAGAGCTTTCCAGTCCGTCTGTGAGGTGAAGATGCGGTCCAACTCTGTAAACTGTACGGGAGAGTGGGTAGCATTGAAGCGAGCTATCATGAGGTCGAGGCGTTGCTGCTGTTCCTGCTGTTGCTGCTGACTGTCAAGTCGGCTCTTAAGCAAGTTGTCGCGTTTACCCTCAAGCTGTCGTAGTTCGCCGCTGCCCGTTTCGTAAGCCGTGCGCACCTTTTGTTCCGCTTCGCGAGCCGTAGCGATGGCCTGTTGCAAGATATCGGCCTCCTGTTGTGGCGTGTTGTCGCCCATGAGTCGGCGCAACTCCTCGCGTTTTCCGTTCAAGTCCTCGCGAATGGCATCGCGGCTTTCGCGACATTGCACCACGTGGCGGTTTTCCTCCGCGATGTTCGTCTCCGCCCCCTTAATCTCTTCGCGTAGCAAGGCAGCCGAACGCTCCGACTCATCAAGTGCGCGACAAGTTTGGTTCCAATCTTGGTGAAGGTTGGTCAAGCGCATGCGCAGTCCGTCAGAGTTATTCTTCCATTCCGTAAACCAGCCCGAGAGGGTAATCATTTCGTCCAAGTCGGTATAAAGTTCAGAGCAAGCGCGGTCAGAGAGGTTGATCGTCTGTTGTAAGTCCTCAGCCGCAGCTGCTGCGATTTGCGCCTCGGTGCGCACCTTGTCAAGGTAGGTATGATTCGTATCCATTACCGTGTCAAGCTGTGCAATCTCTTCGTTCAGACGGTTAATATGCTGTTGGTGGAAGTTAAACGTCTCAAGTTCCTTATCAGCCTCGTCGGCAGCTCGTGTGGTGTTGTCGATGAGGAGTTGGATCATCATGCGGCGTGCTTCACGATTAACCGTAGCCGAGCAGTCGGCAAAGGAGTTGTCAAGGTAAGCAAACGACTTCCACTCCTCCACATCAGCGGCTTGACGCTTCTGCAACTCCTGCAAGGCGCGGCCGTCAGCTTCAATGCGAGCCGCGTCGGCAGCTACCTCGACGCGCAGCGCTTGTAATCGGTTGCGCTTGAGTTGTAGATCTTGTTGTAGAGCAGCGTGTTCCTTATCAAGGTTGTTGAGCAGTTCCCCTAATTCACGTTCCGTCTCAGTGTGATAAGGGTGGTGCGTAGCGCCACATACGGGACATGCCGTGCCTTCCTTCAGTTGTTTGCGCAGTTGCACGATGTTCTGCGATTGGCTCAGCGTATAGGCGGTCGTTACACGTGTAAAGGCCTCTTCCGTGCTTCGCACTTCGATTTCCACCTTTTCCGCTTGTAATTGTTTCTGAGCCAGTTCTGTCTCTTCACGCTTCTGTGCGGCAATCTTTTCGGCTATTTGAGCGTAGCCATCAGATATGTGTTGCCACAGCGTGGCCGCACGCGCGAGCGCAGTAAGTTTGCTACGATTTTCGGCAGCAGCCTTTTGCAAGCGAGCCGAGTCGTGGCCTTGATTGGTCTGACGATGAATGAGCAGTTCGCTCTTCAACGCATTCAGTTTCGCTTGATTCTTATGCTGTTCTTGTTCCGCGCGTTCGCCTTGTGCGCGAAGTTCCACTTGTCGCTTTTGTAGGGCCGTCTGCTTCTCGTGGCTCTCTTGGTTGCGTCGCGTCTGTTCGCCGAGCGTTGGGAGCTTGTTCATGATAAGGTCAAACTTATCGAACATGTGGCGGTGAGCTTCCATCGATTGCTTGTGTAAGAGCTGTTGCTTCATCTCTTCCTCCACCTTCTGCAACATCTCTTGCTTCGTTTGCAACACGTTTTGGCGCTTTTCGGCCGTGTGTTCAGCCAATGTCAACTGCTCGTCAAGGCGCTTTAACTGCTCCGCAGCCACGTTCATCTCGCCCATGAGCGCATGACCGCGATTGATGGCCGGACGGCGTTCGTCGAGTCGCTTCTCGTTGTCAGTCGTTCGTTCGCGTGCCACGTCCAGTTGTTGACTCAACTTCTCCAACTCGCGGCGCGCCTTCTCAAGCGCGTTGGTATTGGCCGTTTCGTCTTGCTTAATGCGTTCAATGTCAGCGCGACGCATCTTAATCTCTTGATAGAGCGGCTGCATATCAATGACAGCGTCGTAACGTTCCAACTTCAGTTCGTCGCCTCGTGACTCCATTAAGGCACGTGTGGCAGCATTAAAGGCCTGCTCGCGTTGTTCAACTAACAAGGAAGTGTGGTCGTAGCGGTCGATCCAATCCAGTTGTTGCGTAAGGCGTTGCAACTGTTGCTGCAAGTTTTGTTGCTTTGAGAGTAAAAGGCGTTGGCGCTCGTTTTGTTCGGCCAAGAGGTGCTCGTCTAAGAAGTCGCTGAGCATACCCTGTCGCTCGTTTTCGAGTGCCAATACTTGCGTGTCGGCTTGCGTCGAAAGGCGGTAAATCTGCGTACTTACCGCACTATATACCTCGGTGCCTGTAAGTTTCTCGAGCAACGCAGCCTTGTCGGCAGGCTTTGCCAATAAGAAGTTGGCAAACGAGTTTTGCGCTAAGATAACGGTGCGTGTAAACTGTTCGTAGGTCAGGCCAATGGCTTTGTCGAGTGTGGGTTGAATGTCGGCCTTGTCATACTTCTGATGATGAGGAGCTAAGCATTCGAGCGAGCGTTCGGGTGAGCTATAGTTGCCACTGCGTGTAACGCGCACCAACCACGTAGCCTCGTAGCGTTCGCCACTGGGAGTGGTGAAGGTAACGCTTACACCGCCTTGCTTTTGTCCACGACGTAAAATGCTGGCCGAGTTGTTGGCCTGCACTTGTTGCGACTTTTCAACAGCTAACTTTAAGTCATCAGTGGGTATGCGGTCTACGTTGTCAAAACGTGGAGCTTTGTTGTAGAGTGCCAAGCAAATGGCATCGAGTATGGTGCTCTTGCCCGACCCCATATCGCCCGTTATGGCAAATAGACCTGCCGAACGTAGTGGCTCTTCCGTAAAGTCTATGGTTTGTTCCCCTTCGATTGACGTAAGGTTGGAAAGGGTAATCTTTTCTATCTTCATTGTGAAACGTGTAACTGTCGTGACACTTAAAGCGCGAAGCGCGCCTTTAGTGTCTTAACGTCTGAAAGTCTGAAAGTCTGAAAGTCTTAACGTTAAGTAGGTGTTCAAAATTAGTTGATATGAATTGGTGCAGTATTTCGTTCAGAAACAGAGGTTGAAGAGGGAGCGTAGCGGGCTACGTGACCGATGAAACCTGTGTTTCTGGGTGAAAGAATGCGCCAAGGCATATCGACTAATTCTGAACATGATTATATAAACTAATTTTGAATACCTACTTATGCATTCATGTTGTTTTTCGTTTCCGCTTCAGCTTGTTTAAAACGTGTAACGAGTTCTTCAGGCATTTCGCTGTTAAACCGAGCCTCAAAGTTGCGGCGAGCCAATTCAAGCGGATTGATGTTTGCCAGCGTATCGGCCGAGGGCGTGTCTACATCATTGGCACTGTCAGCCTTTTTGTTTTCAGGCCTTACGCGTAGCATACGGCAGAAGTGTACCGCGCGATCTTGCAAAGCCTCCATCACGTCGTGCATCAGCGTAGGCTGAGGTTGTGCCTCTTCTACATGGATTTCAAGGTATGGCCACGTAAGCGAATCCGTGTTCTTCTTGTCGCGCTTGGGCAGACTGTTAATGCAGTCGAACAAGGCTTCGGCACTCACGGCACGGCCCTTAGCCGGAATCGTTACGAGACCGCGTAAGGGAGAGTATTCTACAAACTCCACCAAGGCCTCACCTTGAGGGTCGATGTCGACAAACTGTACGCCATGTTTGTAGTTCAACTCAGAGAATGACATGGGCAGTGCGCTACCCGCATAATAGGTAGCCTCGCCTCCGCGTACCTGTTGCGCCTTGTGAATATGCCCCAAGGCCGCATAGCTCACATTCTGTCCTACGACATCGGCTTCAACACAGTCTTGACCGCCTACAACGAGACGTTCAGAGTGTTCGTCCTTACAGATGTCGGCCCCTGCGGCATAAAAGTGAGCCGCCACAACAATGGGAAGACCTTTATAATTGCTCTTGCGCAAGCGAGCGTGTAGTTGTGCAAAGAAGAAGCGGAGTCCCTCCTCTGGTGTCATGCCAGCGGGATAATCGCCTCCGCGCAAGTAGGGCAGTGCCATACACACACACGAGGCCTGTCCCGTCTGACGGTCGGCCAAAGGCAGAAGGTAATAGTCAAAGTCGGGTTCGCCCTTTGTCGTGTAGTGTATCGTGCCACGCACATATATATTGTGTGTCTTGAGCAATGCGGCAGGTGCTTCCAATCGTCCCGCAGAGTCGTGGTTGCCAGCCGTCAGGACGATTTGCAGTCCTGGCACTTCGAGTGTTGCGCGCAGCAAGAAGTCGTACAACAACTCTTCGGCTGCCGCCGAAGGGTTGGCCGAGTCGAACACGTCGCCCGTAACGAGTAGTGCATCGGGTTGCTTCTCGCGCAGCGTTTGCAGCAACCACTTCAAGAAGTGCCGATGCTCATCGAGTCGGCTATGACCATGAAAGGTGTTGCCCAAATGCCAGTCAGCAGTATGCAGTATTTTCATTGATTCGAATGTTATTTATTTCCGTGCAAAGTTACTGCTATTTCATAAAAATAGAACGACAAGGAGAAAAAAACTCAAGGGATATTTATAGGCACAAAAGTGATAGGGCTATGTGACTGAACGTAAAGGAAAAGACCGCGCCTAAGAGAGCTTTTGATATAAACTAATTTTGAACACCTACTTATAAAACTAAAATTCGGACACCTACTTATAGCACTTTATTTGTACCTTAGCTGAGCTTTTCAGTCCAAGCACTGAAAAATTGGAAAAAAGTGAAACAATAATCAGAAGAAAACGTAATGGAATATATGTCGCAAGAGGGCTATGACAAACTCGTGGCCGAACTAAAAGAGTTAGAAGCACAGGTGCCTAAGGTGAAAGATGCGATAGCAGAGGCGCGCGCCATGGGCGATTTGAGCGAGAACTTTGAATATCATGCTGCAAAGCGCGAACAGGGCAAACTACTGAGTCGCATACGTTTTAAGCAACGTGTGTTGCAGTTTGCGAGGGTGATTGACACGTCACGCCTCAGTGACGATGTGGTGGGACTGCTCTCGCGTGTGACGATTACGAATATGACCAATAATATGCACATGGACTATACCATAGTGAGTCCGCACGAGGCCAATCTACGTGAACGTAAAATTTCAATCAAGTCGCCCATAGCGCAAGCCCTTTTGGGCAAGAAGGCGGGCGATGTAGTAGATGTGCGCGTACCGGCAGGCATGCAAAAGTTTCGCATTGACGAGGTCGTACTTGGAGTAGAGAGGTAATTTTGATGACTTTGTCAACCCTTTTATGACTATTTCGGGGCAAGTCAACGCTAATTAAAAATGTAGCTCAAATTGTACACATCCGTCATCGGAGTTTGCATAATTTTATTATGAATATTTTGGCTGCAATGGGAGCATATTGTTTCTTCTCAACGAAGTCTCATGTCAACTTTAACTATGAGATTTCCCCTTCTGACGGGCAGCTTACAATTTGGCAATAAGATAACTTTTTGGACTTTTCTTATCGGTGATCATTTTATGGTCACCCTTTGGAGGTTGGAAACGCATATGGTTTATTGTTTATGGAAATATTATCCCGAATTCACGTATTTATTCTTTCGTCTGAGTTGAAATCTATATCTTTGTAATCAATAATTGACAATTCTATCGAGAAAAAGTCTATTGGTTTAATCTAACCTCTGAGCATCGACATTGGAAGATAACACCAAACAGTCTCCAACGGCTGACGCTTCATTGTATAATGGGCAGCCTACCGACACAGGCTCATCGTGTCCAAGTGCAAGACTTACCTCTTGCACGCCCTCCATTTCAAAGAACAAAGGTGGGGTGTCGGTAGAGAATGTGCCTAATGCAAACAGACAATGGTTTGTTCTGCGAGTTTCGTATGGACGTATCGTCAAGGCTAAAGCATTTGTTGAAGCTAAAGGACTTGAATGTCATGTTCCTATGCGATACAAAGAGATTAAGAAGCAAGGCAAGAAACGAATCATCACAGAACCACTTCTTCCCTCATTTCTATTTGTTCATGCGACAGCAGAACAAGTTAAAACATTACTCAATGAAATCAATATAAGTTTTGATGAGAGCAGAAACCTACTAAGTTATTACTTTGACCATACGGTTCATCTTCAAGAAAATCCAGAACGCAACCCTCCACTCATCATACCTGATGAAGCGATGGACAACTTCATCAGACTTACATCCATAAAGAATCCGCACATAATCCCTGTTACAACAGAAATTATTCAATATAAATTAGGCGATATGGTTATTGTAACAGAGGGCGAATTTAAGGATATTCATGGCAGAGTGGCAAGGATTGCTGGACAACAGAGAGTGGTTGTGGAATTATTTGAAGAATGCTTTGTGGCAACTGCATACATACCAAAGACTGCTATGAAACCATATATATAACTTTAAATCACTACAATATCTATGACAGAAAAGACAAAAAATATACTTAGTTTCAGTCACAAGGAGGCAATGGATTTCTTTTTGAAGTCAGAACAATATCATGGTTTTGAACTACCTGAATATTTCGTATTCGATGACTTGCTTCAAAGAGTCAAGAATGCAGTTGGCGATACGCCCTATGAGAAATGTTTAAATGAAGAAACTTCACCAGAACAATTATCAGATGTAAACCTTGACATTCTGCTAAATAAGGATGGACGTTATGCTGTTCGTCCCATTATTCTTGCCAATCCTTTCCTTTATTATTTTCTCGTAAGGGAAATCTGCAATGAACAATCATGGACGGCTATAAAGCAACTATTTGAGAAGTTCAACGTTCCATATATTACATCTTGCGCCCTGCCTGTCATACCTAAGGAAAAAGAGCCTTTTCATAAATCCACGACTATCCTCAATTGGTGGAGTTCCATGGAGCAGCGAAGTATCGAGTTGTCCTTAGAATATCGTTATATGTTCGTCACGGACATCACCAACTGTTATGGTTCGGTAAATCCACAGGCATTTGACTGGGCTTTCTCATTCAAAGGTACAGAACATGAGCACGAAACAGAAAATCCTATTGCCAAGAATATCCAAAAGTATCTTCGTGCCTTCCAACAAGGGCGCAACATTGGGATTCCGCAGGGGAGTGCCATATTTGACTTTATTGGCGAAATCATCCTTGGCTATTCCGATTTATTGCTTCACGAAGCAATAAAGAGAGAGGGTATCAAAGCTCCTTACGAAATCATCCGTTACCGTGATGACTACCGTATATTCTGTAACGACAAAGATGAACTTGAAAAGATTTCATATATTCTTCAACACGTGCTGGAGAGTTTGAACTTCCGCATGAATAGCAAGAAGACCAAGATTAGCGACAGTATAGTTACCGATGCCGTCAAGCCCGACAAACTTGCCTATATCTACAACACACCTATTTTTAATAAGAAAGGTTGTGACTTTGATAGTTTTGAGAAACACCTGTTCTACATACTTCTGTTTGCTCGGCAATATCTCGATAGTGGTTCTATAAAAACTATGCTCTCGGACATAGACAAAAGAATCGAAGATTGGCTCAAGCCTTATGAAGAAGAGGTTACCACCATACCTATTCTTGAAGGAGGTGAACCAAAGACCGAAAAAGTAATGAAGCAACGCAGACTTATAGGAGGCAGCATCCGAGCCATGTCAGCGGTCTGTGCACAAATAGCCTTAGAGAATGTCAGCTGTTGCCATTACGCCCTGCGAGTATTTAGCCGAATGGTGGACTCCTTGAAAGATGAAAAGGAAAAAAGCGCTATCATCAGTCTCGTTTATTCAAAGCTCTGCAATCAACCAAACTCCGACTACAACCAGCTCTGGCTACAGAACATGACGTATCAACGAGACAAAAAGAAAGGCACATCACCGTATAAAGTGCGGCTGTGCCGTGTGGTAGCAGGGGACAAGAATGTAGAGCTATGGAATAATGGATGGTTGAAACCTCAGTTCTTGTCAAGCTTGCATACAAATGGAATAGTCAATGCAGATATTCTGAAGAAGGTCACTCCGGTGATTACGTTTAGGGAGACAAGGATATATAATGAGCTAAAAAATATTTCAATAATATGACAAAGACATTAACATTAACTAATCTTTTCAACATGCCACCCGATGCAAATGCACGAGTGAAAGGAAAGACCTTTATTGGTATAGACTTTGGAACAAGTACAACTGTGGTATCCATAGCAAGTCTTGATGCAAAAGGAAAAATCAAAAGCGAGTGTTTACATTTAGCACAGCGTGGAGCTGATGGTGTAAGCATTGAAGCAGAATTGTTGCCAACTGTTATTGCTATAAATGACCGTAACAAGCTTATAGTTGGACAAGGCGCATATAGCTTAAAAAGTAATCCTGATTATATCTTTGGGGAAAATATTTGGTATCAGTTTAAAATGGAACTGGGGAAAGACCTTGGAGATCGTTGGTTTAATAGCAGACAATCAAAAATAAAATGCCCACAGGATGCTGCAAAATTATTCTTTCGGTATCTCAAAAAATGTATAGAGAACACTTGTGAAGAAAAAGGGGTTAGTACTGACATTCAATACGCTGTGAGTATTCCAGCTTCATTTGAAAGCAACCAACGCATAGACTTACTTGAAGCATTAGAGGCAAATGATATGTGTGTAAGTAATTCTATGCTTATAGATGAGCCAAATGCAGCATTCATATCATATATAAGCCATGACTATGAAGCAAAACAAATAAAATTACAAGAAGGAAAATCTCCCAAAGTCCTTGTGTTCGATTTTGGAGCAGGAACATGTGACATTTCCATTCTTGAAATTGCTGTTGGAACAAAAGGACTAATAACACGAAATATCAGCATTTCACAATTTCAAGAATTAGGTGGAAGCGACATTGATCGTTTTATTGCATGGAACATTCTTTTGCCTAAGCTTTTAAAACAAAATGGAAAGACTGAAGATGATTATACTACGCGACAATTGAAAGTAATCGTTGATCAATTGTTAGGTATAGCTGAGAAATTGAAAATTCAAGCATGTAAAGCATTCCATTTTTTGTTATCAGACAAAGACGCATACCATTCTTTAGTAGAAGAAGGTGAGGAATCTGTAAAAGTAAAAGTTGACCTCTACATCAGTACTGATGACGGAGCCTTGAAACAGCAAATATTTACCCTTGGTTATAAGGAATTCATCCGAACAATGCGAGCTTTTCTTAATAAAGGGAAAACCATTATTGGATACCAAAAACCTTATAATAGCATAAATGAGACTTTGGCTTCTGCTCTCAACAAGGCTCATACTGAAACAGTTGATATAGACTATGTTATAATGGTTGGTGGTAGTTCTAAAAATCCATTTATTCAGGAATATATAAAAAACTATTTTCCTAAAGAAGTCCTTATCGGAGAAGATATACAATCATTAGTTTCAGAAGGTGCAGCTATTCATTCATTGCTATTGAACGGATTAGGAAATGCTGTAGTACGACCAATTACAAGTGAGACAATAGTTGTGGTTACTCATGGAATGCAATCATATCCTATTATTCCAGCGGGAACAGAAATACCATTTTCGCCGATAAAATTTGAAGGACTATCTACAGGGCCGACACCAAAAACGGTTATAGAAATTCCCATTTGCGTTAGCAATGAAAAGAAAATGTTAGCTAATATCAAAGTTGAATCACAAAATGAGCTACCATTTCCAACCAACACTCCAATTGTGCTTACATTTGAGATGACAGCAGATAAACTTCTTAAGGTCTCTGCAATATGTATGGACACTTTTTGTGAAATAAAAAGTGAAAATCCATTTGCCAATTCGTATTTGACAGATGAAGAAAAACTCATACTTCAAACTGAACGGGAAATGAATAATGAAGCAAGCCAAAATCATGGTGTACCCAGTAACGAAATGTATGACAAACTTCGTAAGTTGTATCAAGATGCTGATTTAGACTTCAAAGCTGCTGAGTTACAAGAGGAGCAACATAAATATTATCCAAACAAAGTCGCCTATAATAGTATTGGCGTAAACTACCATAATTCTGGCAATTACAACAAAGCTATAAAAAGCTTCAAAAAAGCATTAGCTACAGGCGAAACGAATGCTTATGTATATTCTAATTTGGGCAATGACTTGGTATTGACAGGAAGATTCGATGAAGCTCTGGAATACTTAAAGAAAGCTGTTGAACTTCGTGGTGAATATGCAATTCCGATGATTGTCATGGGAGATATTTACCAGGGAAGAGATGAAAACGATACAGCCAAAGAATGGTTTGAACGTGCTTTCAACATAATGAATCACAGCTTTATGAATAACAACCTTGATGATGTTGAAAAAGGGTGGTTTATCAGTGTTGCTAATAAATTAAAGAAATATGATAAAGTAAGAGAAATTCAAGAAACAAGAGAGAAGAAAAAATCACTTACCTCTTTCAATGAACATAATCTTGCAAGTGTCGAAATTAAAAATTTTGATAAACTATGAAATGGCTACCAGCAGAAAATGAGTTAGGAAGAGAACAGAAAGATATTCTTGCAGAAATATTCAAAACAGAAAATAATGAAAGTATTTCAGGTTTTCCTGGATCAGGAAAGACTGTGATTCTTTTGTATGCTGTTGTTAACTTGAGAAAGAAAAATCCCAATTCTAAAATTCTTGTCGTAGAATTCACCCATGCTTTAATTAAAATGTTACAAGCAGCCATCAATGAGCTATCTAAAGAACAAAAATATCAAGAGTTAAATCTCGGGAATGTAGAAATACGTACATATTATGATTTCGCCAAGCGTACAAATACACAATACGATTATATCATATGTGATGAAGTGCAAGATATTCCAACAATCGTAGTTCAATACATGAAGCAAAGAGCTAAACGTGTTATTGTTGGTGGCGATTCCAACCAATCCATTTATACAGAAGACCCTCAATGGCGAATGGCTCCTTGCACATCGGCAGAATTAGATACACTCCTTTATCCAAATAAGACAAATTTAACCGTAATCTATCGATTGACAAAAAAAATAATTTCAGCTATCAATTCTTTTTTGCCATCAATGAAAATACTTGAAGGAAAGGCATCTATGATCAAAACTAACGTGCAGATAAGATTGTGGAAATCAGGCGATAAACGACAAGAGACAAAACATATTATGGATGAGGCAATCAGCCGAATTAATAATAATGACACTGTTGGCATATTGACCCCTACCCATAGTAAGATCATCGCTTTTGCTAATTTTGCTTTGGAAATTGCCCAAAAGCCTATTTGGGTTGAACAGAAAACTAAATATGGTAACATTGATTTTGCAAGTCTAAATATGCACCTAAAGGAAAATAACATACCAATGCAATATGTAGCAAACGGATATGGCAATTTTACATCTGACGAAAATATGATAACTTTAACCACATATCATAGTAGTAAAGGATTAGATTTCGATACGGTTCTATTGCCTTTTTGCAATGCTTTTGATATGCCTTCTATGGTAACACCAACACTTTTTATGGTAGCTATGACCAGAAGTAGGAAAGACTTGTTCATTTCATATTCTTCTGATAGGCCATGTTCCTATGTTCATTCATTTTCATCAACATGTAGATATAAAGATTGGTGCAATGATGGCGTTGGTAGTCTGTTTGGTAATGATAACAATAATAATGAAGATGAAGATTTTGATTTTTAACTACAATGGAAAATAATTATATTCTTTTACTCTCTAAAGCTGATTTTATCGACTTTTTTAAAAATGGTAAATATAATACAGCCAATTGTCCATGTGTGAAGTTCAATGGCAATATTAAGGAATTATGTACCAATGCCAAGTTGGCTAATGCCTTATTCAAAAAAGCAAATCCTATCGAATACAGCATAGATTATCTTCTGCTGCATATCTGTAAAACTGGTAGTGTAGGAGTGTTACAGATAAAAGACGTGGTTTCCATCTATGCTTTGGACAATTCTGCATACTCTATAGGTATAGACCTGTATCCATCTGTCATTCTAAATCCTCCTATTTGGCAAGAAACTTTCGAGCAGTTCCAAATTCAGACTAATATAAACAAAGCCCTTGAAGGGGTAAAGCTCATAGAAGAATTATTCGAAATAGGAAAACTAAACTTCACAAAAATGAAGAAACAGGACTTAGTTGATGCTTTTGAATCTGCATATTATGAATCAGAACCAGAAGGAAATTTATCTCCTTGGACTTACTTGCTCCGTTATGAACGTCACGAAAATTATCCGAAGGATGGTCGTGGATATTTTATTGATGCTATTCATGTCTTTGGTAACATTACACGTAAGGTATCTTACCATGACTCTATGATAGAAAAGAGTCGTAAAGGTAAAGAAATAAATGAACAAACTAATTCTAAATTTAATTACTTAATATCATTTATAAAAACAGATAAAAGTTTTGCTAAAAAAGTAAAAGCGGCAACTGGCACCGTTGATTTTATACCTATCGCAGCTTTGTTTCTAAATCTCAAGGATTGCTTCAAAAATGGTATGGACGAAAACAGAACATACATGGGTATGCCACTTGATAAATTTATAAATGTAGTCATAAATAACTATGATATAAAATATTTAAAGCCAGCTTTGTTTTTATTAGGTCTTACTCTTGGTTGGGATAACATTTATAAACTGATGTATAAACGTTGGAATTTACCCTTACTTTCTGACAAATAGGCTTTATAGAAAACATATCTTAAATTGGGAAATAGCACCAATATTACTACGGAAACTCCTGCTGGCACTACGGTAACAGCTACGAAAACAGCTACGAAAACTCCTTCTGTTACTACGGAAACTCTTACCGATACTACGGAAACTATTTTCAAAATAATAAGTAAAAATCCTAAGGTTACAGCCAAGGAGATTGCATCTGTATGTGGCATAACCGAAGATGGCGTTGCTTACCATATCAAGAAGTTGAAGCAAAGCGGCCGAATTATTCGCATCGGAGGCTCACGTAATGGGGAAGAATGGAAGATTGTTGAATAATTCTTCCCTACAGATTTAGTAAAACTCAATGAGTACAAAGAATATGTTATTAGGAAACAAGATAAGGTCTCTTAGAGACGAACAAGGAATATTGCAGCGCCAAGTGGCTGCATACTTAGAAATAGACACACCCATGTTCAGCAAGATTGAGCGTGGCGATAGGCGAGCAAAAAGAAGCCAAGTAATTCAAATGGCAACATACTTCAAAGTGGATGAAAAGGAAATGCTTACCCTTTGGCTTGCCGACAAAATTCTAAACGATTTAGAGGGTGAAGATGAATTGAGATTTACAGCCATTGAAACCGCTAAATCCGAGTTAATGGATGTTAATCGTTGAATAGCAACAAACAATTCATGGCTCTGTATCGAATCGTTAAACCACATACAGCCGTTAAACAATGCACACTCGGTTGTCGTCCACTGGCCAGTGGACGACAATGGAGCGGGCGAAGTTGATTAATTATCCAACTGCAATTTATCGAAAAAGCGCGTAACGCAAAAACATTTTGCGTTACGCGCTTTGCGCTATGATAGATGAATGTGTCTTACACTCTTACAGCTTCTGTTACGTTCTCAATCTGTTTGAGTTGGTTACAAATGCTTTCAACGTCGTTGGTGTCGTAAACGGAGATGGTGAGTTGGCCGTCGAATATGCCGTCGTTCGTGTCGAGTGTGATGCGCTTCACGGTAAAGTGTGTCAACTTGTGCAACACATCGGCTATGGCATAAAGTACGCCCTGTGAGTCAACACCGCGCACCTCTATCTTTACATCGAAGAGCATCACCTTGTGTGTGTCCCAACGGCAGGCAATGATATTGTTGCCGTAACGCGTCTTACACTTTACGGCCACATCGCAGCTACGCTTGTGGAGTTGCAAAGTACCGTCGTCGGTAATGTAGCCCAACACGTCGTCACCTGGAATGGGGGCACAACATTGCTCAAAGCTACACTTACGCAGCACGTCCTCATTGAGCACGAGTATCTCCTTGCGGTTCAAGTTCTTAGCCCAGTTGGCGTTGTCCACTTCGCTGGCCGTCAGCGTGTGGGTAGCGTCCGTACTCTTCTTCTCCATAAATGAGGGTAGGAAGCGGCGCCAACCCTTTGAGGTGTTGCGACCCTGTAGGAAGTTGAGCGTGGTGTCGTCGAGTTGTATCTTCTCGTCGCCCAAATTGAAGAGAAACTCCTCATTCGATAAGACATTGTAGCAACGGCGCAACTTGTCTATCAGTCCACTTGTATATTCCATGTCGTGAGTTGCTACGAAGTTGCGCAGCATTTCTTCACCGCGTTTTTGCTTCTCGCGGCTATCGCGACGTAAGTAGGCTTGTATCTTCGCACGTGCCTTAGCCGTGGTGGCAAATCCTAACCACTCTGGCTGCACGTGTTGATTGCGTGAGGTAAGCACTTCTACTTGGTCGCCACTCTTGAGCACGTAGCTCAGCGGCACAAGTCGGTGGTTGACCTTGGCGCCAAAGCAGTGAGAACCTAAGAAGGAGTGAATGGAGTAGGCAAAGTCTAAGGCCGTAGCGCCTTTAGGCATCGTCTTGAGTTCACCCTTGGGGGTGAAGACCATAATCTCAGAGGCGTAGAGGTTGAGCTTAATGTTGTCAAGAAGGTCGAGCGTGTCGGGTTGTGGGTCGTCTAAAATCTCTTTAATAGAGTTGAGCCACTTGTCTAATTCGTTCTCGTCATACTCAGCGTCCTTGTCCTTATATTTCCAATGGGCAGCAAAGCCTACTTCGGCTATATCGTCCATGCGGTCGGAGCGTATCTGTACTTCTATCCACTTGCCTTGTTTCGACATGAACGTGTTGTGAAGGGCTTGATAACCATTTGTCTTGGGGTTGGACAACCAATCGCGGAAACGTGTGGGGTGGGGCTTGTATATCTCGGTCAAGGCGGAGTAGATGCGGAAGCATTCGTCCTTCTCGTGGGCGCGGTCGGCTGGGGTAAAGACGATACGTATGGCCAAGATGTCGAACACTTCCTCAAAGGGTATGTGCTTCTTCTGCATCTTACACCATATAGAATATGGGCTCTTGATGCGGGCCTTGAGCGTGTACTTCACGCCCATCTCGTCAAGTTTCTGACAGATAGCGGGTGTGAACTTGTCTATAATGTCGTCGCGTTCTACGTGGCTTTCTTCCAACTTGCGTTGAATAGCGGCATAGTCGTCAGGGTGTTCGTACTTAAAGCTGAGGTTCTCAAGTTCGGTCTTAATCTTGTTCAGTCCCAAACGATCGGCAATGGGGGCAAAGATGTAGAGCGTCTCGCCTGCTATCTTGTATTGCTTCGAGGGCAACATGCTTGAGAGCGTGCGCATGTTGTGTAGGCGGTCAGATATCTTGATGAGGATAACGCGTATGTCGTCGCTCATCATGAGCAGCAATTTCTTAAACGTTTCGGCCTGTAGCGAGGCACGGTCGCCAAAGATGCCGCCCGAAATCTTTGTTACGCCTTCTACAATGTTGGCTATCTTAGGGCCGAAGAGGTTGCAAAGGTCTTCGTTCGTATAGTCAGTGTCCTCCTCGACGTCGTGCAACAGGGCAGCGCAGATAGAGGTTGATCCCAATCCTATCTCGCCACACGCAATTTGAGCCACAGCAATGGGGTGGAGGATATAAGGTTCGCCAGAACGACGACGCACGCCTTTATGGGCCTCTTTTGCAAAGTTGAAGGCCTTGGTTATAATGTCCACCTTGCGACGGTGGTTGGAAGCCAAGTAGGTGTCGAGCAGATGTCGAAAGGCGGCTTGAATCATCTCCTCATCCTTTTGCTCTTGTGGAGTGAGGGGTTTGCTCGTGGTTGATGTATTAGGCGTGTCCATAATAGTGGTCGGTTTTGCGTTGATGAATAATAAAAGCGCATCAATCTAAAAAGTTTGAAGCGCTTTGCCCACAAATGTACAAATATTTTTCAAACGTTATATATTTTTTTAATAAACATTGCGGTGGACTGCATAAAATTTGTCATGGCCGTATGTTTGTTATTTGTGTAGCGTTTTGTTTGTTGCTTTTTTATATAGAGTGGTTGAATGGCAAATTTTTGTCATGGTAGGTATGGAAAAGACTATATCGTGAATGGCAAGGCCTGTATGTTTCCTAATTGGGGGGCGGGTTTGTAACCCGCGGCAGCAGCATGCTTTGAACATCTACTTATAGTCGCTTAGCGACAAATTGCAGTATACCCACACGATTCGTTACAGAGCCATTCGTGTATTTGCTAGTCAAGGCATCGAGCCTTGACTAGCAAATGCCGACGCGGGGACGCGTCGCCCCCAGGTGAGGACGCGTCCCCCCAAAATTAGGCAGACAAATTGCAGTTTATCTCACATATCTCTATACGTTTTCATAACCTTTGTTTTATCTTTCATGTTTCATTTTTATGTTTCAATTTATTGAATATCAATCATTTCAAAAAATGAAACATACGACTTTTATGTTTCATTTTTAGTTTCATGTTTCATTCTTCAAAACACTGAGGGAGCGCTTTCACGCTTCCACAGTGTTTTTGAATCGCTCCCTCAGTGTTTTGAAAAGTGAAATTAAGATGAGAATTTTCAATCACATGCCCACGAGATAAAAAAGGAACCACAGCAAAACAAAAATCAAGCCCGCTTCAGTTTTCTATTGGCAAATGTTGCCAAAATCCCATATATTTGTGGGAAAATAGGCTCTAACGCCTAATTAATAATTAAATTCAAAGCTTATGAAAACTGTAGCAGGGCTTGATGTGCACAAAGATAGTGTATATCTCTGTATTTTGCGAGAAAACGGAG
>ENA-UPWO01000480-UPWO01000480.1-human-gut-metagenome-genome-assembly--contig:-NODE-480-length-23980-cov-43.075597_pt1 | contig 23980 bp, 16 predicted proteins | sample MGYA00250056_ERZ773388 | MGnify/ENA primary metagenome ERZ773388 (study PRJEB29103, sample SAMN06112004) | human gut metagenome | biome: human gut; feature: ankylosing spondylitis patient; material...
ACCATTGATGTAATATTTTAAAATCGTTTATTATATGATTCTAATTATTAGCCAAAAGTGAATATATATCATCGTTGTCGAGCATGGTATAGTCGGCATATTCGTCTTCAGACAAGTTGTCGACATTCGATGCCTTTACATTTACAGCCACATGTTTGTTCTCTGTGGCTTCAGAACCGAAACCGATGTATGTAGCAACGCCGGCAACAACGCCAACCATACATGCTGCAGCCACGTAGCCACGCCAACGTTTACAAAGAGAAATATCTTTGGGCTTTACTTCAACGCGTTGCATAAGCTCTGTGCGCAGACTATCGAAATAGCCTTCGGGCACCGTGAAAGGGTTCTGCTTTCCGCAACGATTCAATATATACTGTTCTTCATTATTCATAGCGTCTCCTTTTTTGATATTATGACGCATCGCAGACCATTTGGTTTAAAACCAGTAAAGGAAAATTTTTATTTTAACAATATGAGGCTGTAGTTCCTACATCATAGAAACCACAGCCTCTCAATTTATAGTTACGATTTAACGCTCAGAATTACATACCGAGGTTGATTGTACGCGAGAGTACATCGAGCTGCTGCTCACGTGTAAGCTTCACGAAGTTCACAGCGTAACCGCTGACACGGATCGTAAGCTGCGGATACTTCTCAGGATGCTCCATCGCATCGAGCAGAAGATCGCGGTCGAACACGTTCACATTGATGTGCTGTCCGCCAGTCGGTGTGAAGTAACCGTCGAGCAAGTGTGTGAGGTTGTCTGCCTGCATATCCTTTGTCTTGCCGAGAGCCGACGGAGCGATAGCGAATGTGTAAGAGATACCATCGCGAGAGTGCTGGAACGGCAACTTAGCAACAGATGCAAGAGCTGCAACAGCGCCCTTCACGTCGCGTGCGTTCATCGGGTTAGCACCCGGAGCGAACGGAACTCCCTTCTGACGACCGTCAGGTGTAGCACCAGTGTTACGGCCATACACAACGTTAGAAGTGATGGTCAGCAAGCTCTGTGTCGGAACAGCATCGCGGTATGTGCGATGCTGGCGCAGATACTCCATGAATGTCTCTGTGAGCGATACTGCGATCTCGTCTGTCTCATCACAGTTGTTGCCGAACGGCATATATTCGCCCTCTTCAATCTTATAGTCGACAGCAAGACCGCTCTCATCGCGGATGATGCGGATGCGACAGTTCTTCATTGCAGCGATAGAGTCGGCAACGATAGACAGACCTGCGATACCGGTAGCACGTGTGCGCTCTACATCTCCGTCATGCAGCGACATCTCAAACGCCTCATAGTCGTACTTGTCGTGCATGTAGTGGATAATCTTCAGAGCGTTGACATAAGTCTTAGCCAACCAACGCATCATCTGCTCGAACTTAGGCATGAACTCCTCGTATGTGAGGTAATCACCAGTGATAGGAGCAAAGCGCGGAGCTATCTGCTCGCCCGACATCTCGTCACGACCACCATTGATAGCATAGAGCATACACTTAGCAAGGTTAGCACGAGCACCGAAGAACTGCATCTGCTTACCAATCTTCATCGGCGATACGCAGCATGCGATACCGTAGTCGTCGCCGAGATCAGCACGCATAAGGTCGTCGTTCTCATACTGGATAGCGCTTGTGTCGATACTTACCTTAGCACAATATTTCTTCCATGCCTCTGGCAGGCGCTCGCTCCAAAGCACAGTAAGGTTAGGTTCTGGCGACGGACCCATATTGTAGAGAGTGTGGAGGAAACGATAGTCGGTCTTTGTAACCATCGAACGGCCGTCGATGCCCATACCACCAATAGAAGCTGTAGCCCAAATCGGATCGCCTGAGAAGAGGTCGTTATATTCAGGAGTACGAAGGAAGCGTACGATACGCAGCTTCATAATCATCTGGTCGATGAGCTCCTGAGCTTCCTGCTCTGTGAGCGTGCCGTTCTTGATGTCGCGCTGGATGTAGATATCCAGGAATGCGCAGACACGACCGAGCGACATAGCAGCACCATCCTGATCCTTAACTGCACCAAGGTAGCCGAAGTAAGTCCACTGAACAGCCTCGCGAGCGTTTGTTGCCGGCTTTGTTACGTCGAAACCATAAGCAGCACACATGCGCTCAAACTGCTTCAAAGCCTGAATCTGCTCTGAAACCTCCTCGCGGTGGCGAACGATTTCCTCAGTAAACTCCTGGATGTCGATACGCTTGAAGTAGCGCTTCTTCTCCTCGATAAGGTTCGCAGTACCGTAGAGAGCTACACGACGGTAGTCGCCGATGATACGGCCACGACCGTATGCGTCGGGCAAACCAGTGATGATATGAGCATGGCGTGCAGCCTTGATATCATCGTTATATGCAGAGAACACGCCCTCATTGTGTGTCTTGCGATATTTTGTAAAGATAGTCTTTGTTGCAGGATCAAGATCGTAGCCGTATGACTTAAGAGCCTTCTCCACCATACGAATACCACCCTTAGGGAAGATACCACGCTTCAGAGGCACGTCGGTCTGCAAACCAACGATAACCTCGCTATCCTTGTCGATATAGCCAGCACCGTAAGTATCGATGCTCTGAGGCAACTTTGTCTCTGCATCATAAACACCCTTCTCGCGCTCCACCTCGAACATCTTTGAAAGTACCTCCCAAAGATGGTTTGTACGCTCTGTAGGACCAACAAGGAACGACTCGTCGCCGTCATAAGCCTCGTAGTTAGACTGAATAAAATCACGCACGTCAATTTCGCGCTTCCAATTAGAACCTTTGAAATCGTTTTGCAAATTTTGAAGAATCATAAAATTTGTATTAAATGAATATTAGTGTGTAATCGATTGCAAAGGTACTAATTTTTCTATACATACACAATATTATTCTGTTTTTCCTACTTCAAAACTGTCAATCGAGCGAATTTCATGAGCAGAGTCTTGGTTCCTGCATTCTGAAACTCGATGGTAGCCTTCTCGTTCTCGCCCACTCCTTCTACAGCAACAACAGTTCCAAGTCCAAAGCGCTGATGCTCAACACGGGCACCGGCATGTATGGTCTGTCGTTGTGAAGAAGCTGAGGCTTGCGTACGCTGAGCTGATGCCGAAGTCTGAAAGCGCTGAGGCGCTGTCTGCAAACGACGGAAACCAGAAGGCATTGTGCTTTGGAATGGATTGCGCTGCGGTGCTTCATGATATGGCTGAGATTGCGGACGTGACTGGAACGACTGAGATTGCGGACGCGACTGGAACGGTTGCGGCTGACTGCTCTGCGATTTAAACCCTGCGGCATTGCCTTCGACAGCCAAATACTGCTTGTCAATTTCCTTCAAGAAGCGACTCGGCTCGTTGAACATCATACTGCCATACTGATAGCGACTCTTAGCACACGACAAGAAGCAACGTTGCTCGGCACGCGTTATAGCGACATAGAGCAGACGGCGCTCCTCCTCCAACTCACGAACCGAAGAGCATGCACGCGGACTCGGGAAGATATTCTCCTCCAAGCCTACAACGAAAACAGAATTGAACTCCAAACCTTTAGACGCATGTATTGTCATAAGCGACACACACTCGTTTGAAGACGCATCATTATCGTCATCATTCTCTTCATCGCTGTCTGTAAGCAGAGCAACCTCTTGCAGGAAATTGGCGATATACACCTCGTCTTCATAACCTTCCTCGCGCTTTGTATCGACAAAGTCGTGCAGACCCGACATAAATTCCTCAATGTTTTCCTGGCGTTCAGCACCTTCCACCGACTTGTCGGCAGCTAATTCGAACTTCAAGCCCGACTTCTCCAGAATCTCCTTACCCAAGCCGTATGCGTCGACTGTGCGATTGTCGCGTATAAACTCGTCAATGAGATAATAGAAACCAAGAACTTTTTTCTCGGTTCCGGCAGAAACGCCTGCATTATACATACTCGGATTGCCTACAACGTCCCACAAACTGACATTGCATGCACGCGACGCAGCTATAAGCTTCGAAATGGTAGTATCACCGATACCTCGTTTCGGATAGTTGATGACGCGCTTCAACGCTTCCTCGTCGTTCGGGTTTGCCACCAAACGGAAGTAAGCAATAACGTCCTTAATCTCCTTATGCTGATAGAAACTCATACCGCCATAGATGCGATATGGGGTATCCTGACGACGAAGCTCCTCCTCAAACAATCGACTCTGCGCATTGGTGCGATAAAGCACAGCTATATCACGATAGGCGACACCATAACGATTGTGCAAGCGACGTATTTCATTACACACGACACTCGCTTCTTCCTTATCCGAATAAGCTATGTTCAGATGCACCTTCTCGCCATCACCATTTTCACTGAACACTTCCTTGCGTATCTGGCGTTGGTTATTGACAATAACGCTGTTAGCAGCTTTCACTATAGTTTGCGTAGAACGATAGTTCTGCTCTAATTTAAAGAGACGTGCACCTTCGTATATGCTCTGAAACTTTAGTATATTGTCGATGTTAGCACCACGGAAAGCATAGATACTCTGCGCATCGTCACCAACAACGCAGATATTACGCTGCTCTTTCGTTAGGAGCGTCAGAATAGCCTGCTGGGCATAGTTGGTATCCTGATACTCGTCGACAAGAACATAGCAGAAGCGCTCGGCATACTTTTTAGCAATTTGTGGATTCTCGGCAAAGAGTTTATAAGTAAAGAGAAGCATGTCGTCGAAGTCGACTGCATTGGCAGCCTTGCAACGTGCTGCATACATAGCGTATATCTGTCCTAACTTCGGCATACTCGTAACCTTGTCGCGCTCCATAAGATGCGGATCCGACATATACACCTCAGGCGTCACAAGACTGTTCTTTGCAGCACCAATACGACCTAATATAACAGAAGCCTTGTACTGCTTGTCGTCAAGTTGCATCTCCTTAATGATTGAGTTCACCACCCCACGCGAGTCGCCATCGTCGTATATAGAAAAGTTGCGCTGCAGACCGACAGCCTCTGCCTCCGCACGCAGTATGCGCAGAAATACGGAGTGGAACGTACCCATATTAAGATAGCGTGCGCGGTCCTCACCAACGAGTTCGGCTACACGACTCTTCATCTCGCGTGCTGCCTTGTTCGTAAACGTAAGTGCAAGAATAGACCAAGGAGCAAGTCCCTTCTGCAAGAGATATGCTATCTTATAGGTCAACACACGAGTCTTGCCAGAGCCGGCGCCTGCTATGATAAGCTCCGGTCCGTCGGTATATTCCACAGCTGCAAGCTGGTTGGGGTTCAATGATTTAAGAAGAGTATCCACTATATTGCTTCGTATATAAGTTTCAATTATTATTTATGCCTGTTACGCTTGTACACTCCACCCGATGCTGTCGACGGATCGTAGTCCTCGCCTTCTCTCGGGAAGAGCGGCATGAACTTCATCTCGTACTCTATCTTTCCGCGGCGGGCACGCATATAAGCAGAAGGATTGCTGCTGTCGAACTTGCGCGGATTAGGCAGAGTGGCGGCTATCAGGGCACACTCGGCACGGGTGAGCTCCTCTGCAGTCTTGCCGAAGTGGTACTTGGCAACTGCCTCAGCGCCATAGATGCCGTCGCCCATCTCTATTGAGTTAAGGTAGACCTCCATGATGCGATGCTTGCTCCACAACGTTTCAATCAAAGCCGTGAAGTAGACCTCGAAACCTTTGCGCACCCAGCTTCTGCCTGGCCACAGAAAAACATTCTTGGCAGTCTGCTGCGATATGGTGCTTGCTCCGTACTTGCGCTTCGAGCTTCGCTTGTTCTGATGCACAGCCTTCTGTATAGCCCCGAAGTCGAAACCGTGATGAAGCAGAAAGCGCTGGTCTTCACTCGCCATCACAGCCACCGGCAGCGAGCGCGATATATCGTCAAGCGGTTTCCACGAATGTCTCATCTTCATCGACTCGCCGTCTGCCACCTGCTGGAAGCAGCGGATAACCATAAGCGGCGTAACATATACCGGAATGAACCTATATGCCACAACCACAAGAATTGTAGAACTGAAAAACAAGGCCAAAGCCCACTTTATCAACTTAGAAACGATACCTAATTTCATACATTTGTTAAAACAAAAAAATAAGGCAGAGAAGGAATGCCAAGAAGAAGTTTCGAAGCATTTCTCCTTGACATTCCCACCACCTTAATTCTTATATGCGGTAAGTTTTAAATACTTGCTTTACTTGAGTGTGCCTGCATTTGCAGCGTCAATCATAGCCTGGCTTGCATAGAGATAGACCTCCACACGTCGGTTCTCCTTGCGGCCCTGAACAGTTGCATTGTCTGCCACCGGCTCAGAGCTACCCTTACCAACCACTTTCTGAAGCTGAGAAGCCGAAACGCCGCAGCTCTTCAAGTAAGCCTCAACGCTCTGCGCGCGTTTGTTGCTGAGCGGAATATTGATGCCGTCGTTGCCGGTTGAGTCGGTATGACCATAGATATCAACGTACAACAAGTTGTTCTCCTTCAATGTCTTTGAGAAGTTTGCAAGAGCAGTTTTTGAAGCAGCGCTGAGGTCTGCCTTGTTTGTTGCGAAGAGGATACCAGAGTCGAATGTCACCTTAACAGCCTCAAGACCGTTAGCGTCTGTCACCTTCTCTACCTTTGCGTTCTCCACCTGCTTTGCCTGTTCAGCCACCTTATCCATGTGATGACCGATGATAGCACCTGCGCCAGCGCCTACAGCGCCACCGATAGCAGCACCTACGGCTGTGTTTCCTGCGAGCTTACCAATGATGCCGCCAACAAGCGCACCACCACCAGCACCAATTAGCGATCCTGTGCCCTGCTTAGTGCCACAACTTACAACGGCAAGAACGCCCATTGCCATTGTTATCCCTGTAATTTTGTTCATTTCTTTGCGTAATTTTGATGTTAAAAAAGAGTTTTTATGCGTTTTACCACGCATTTATAACTGCAAAGATACTGGTTTTTTTGATATAGTGGCTATATTACAACAATTTTTTGTATTTTTGCAGTGCAAATTTAATGTAATCAACATTATTAAGATACTTAAGAACATAAAATCAATCATTAAAAAATAATGGCAAAAGAATTAAAACAACTTACAAAGCGCTCAGAGAACTACAGCCAGTGGTTTAACGACCTCGTTACAAAGGCAGACCTCGCTGAGCAGTCAGCCGTACGCGGATGTATGGTTATCAAGCCTTACGGATATGCTATCTGGGAGAAGATGCAGCACCAGCTTGACGTGATGTTCAAGGAGACCGGCGCACAGAACGCTTACTTCCCTCTGCTTATCCCGAAGTCGTTCTTCAGCCGCGAAGCTGAGCACGTAGAGGGATTCGCCAAGGAGTGTGCTGTGGTGACCCACTATCGTCTTCGCACCAACGAGGACAAGACCGGCATCGAGGTAGACCCAGCTGCTAAGCTCGAGGAAGAACTCATCATCCGTCCTACCTCGGAGACCATCATCTGGAACACATACAAGAACTGGATTCAGTCGTACCGCGACCTTCCTTTGATGTGCAACCAGTGGTGTAACGTAATGCGCTGGGAGATGCGTACACGTCCGTTCCTCCGCACATCAGAGTTCCTCTGGCAGGAGGGCCACACAGCTCACGCTACAAAGGAGGAGGCTGAAGAGGAAGCAAAGAAGATGCTGCACGTTTACGCCGACTTCGCAGAGAAGTGGATGGCTGTACCGGTCGTTCAGGGCGTAAAGAGCGAGACAGAGCGCTTCGCAGGTGCGTTGAACACATACACAATCGAGGCAATGATGCAGGACGGCAAGGCTCTGCAGAGCGGCACATCGCACTTCCTCGGACAGAACTTCGCAAAGGCGTTCGACGTTACATTCCTCAACAAGGAGAATAAGCCCGAGTACGTATGGGCTACATCATGGGGCGTATCTACACGTCTCATCGGCGCGCTCATCATGACCCACTCTGACGACAACGGTCTCGTGCTTCCTCCGAAGCTCGCTCCTATCCAGGTTGTCATCGTGCCTATCACAAAGAACGCAGAGCAGCTGCAGGCTATCTCAGAGAAGCTCGCTCCGGTTATCAGCCAGTTGCGCGCAGCAGGCATCAGCGTGAAGTACGACGACGCAGACAACAAGCGTCCGGGCTTCAAGTTCGCCGACTACGAGCTGAAGGGTGTGCCGGTACGTCTCGTTATGGGCGGTCGCGACCTCGAGGAGAACACTATCGAGATCATGCGTCGCGATACTCTCGAGAAGGAGACACGCTCGTTCGACGGCATCGTTGAATACGTAGAGCAGTTGCTTGAGGACATCCAGGCTAACATCTACAAGAAGGCTCTCGATTTTCGCAACGCTCACATCTACGAGTGCGACAACTACGAGGAGTTCAAGGAGCGCATCAAGGACGGCGGCTTCTTCCTCTGCCACTGGGACGGCACAGCCGAGACCGAGGCAAAGATTAAGGAAGAGACTCAGGCTACCATCCGTTGCGTGCCGTTCATGTTCGAGCAGACTCCGGGTGTAGACATGGTTTCTGGCAAGCCGGCTACACAGCGCGTAATTATCGCTCGCAGCTACTAAGCATATAGAGTTTGATAATTCAGGTTTGCCGATTACGTTGTCGGCAATCTTGAATTATCATTTTTAGTTATCTATCAGAATTGCTATTTCAAACGAAAGCCCAACATAGTATAGAAACTATTAGAACTATATATTAAAACTATTAAAACACTAAAAAATGGATTGGATAATCAACCTATTCACCAACACTGAGTCGATTGCCCATATCGCCATACTCTATGCCATTGTCATCGCAGTCGGCATCCTGCTGGGTAAGATCAAGATTGGCGGCATTTCGCTCGGCGTCACTTGGGTGCTCTTTGCTGGTATCGTAGCAGGCCACATCGGTTTCACAGCCCCCAAGGACACAGTGACCTTCGTTCAGGACTTCGGACTTATTCTGTTCGTGTTCTGCATCGGTCTGCAGGTAGGTCCTGGCTTCTTTGAGAGTTTCAAGAAGGGCGGCGTAACACTCAACTTGCTCTCTACAACAGCTATCCTGCTGAACGTGGGCGTGATGTTCGCTTGCTACTACCTCTTCTTCGACACTAACGACAAGACAAACCTCCCGATGATGGTGGGCACGCTCTACGGAGCCGTTACCAACACACCGGGTCTTGGTGCAGCCAACGAGGCTCTCAACTCTGTATGGCAGAGCGGCTTCGGCGAGTTGCCGCAGATTGCATCAGGTTACGCTTGCGCTTACCCGCTCGGCGTGGTAGGCATCATCGGTGCTACTATCGCCATCCGCTTCCTCACCCGCACAAAGCTTGAGGAGGAGGAGCAGAAGCTCGAAGCCGAAGAGGCAGAGAACCCGCAGGCTAAGCCGCACCAGATGCACCTCAAAGTGAACAACGCTTACCTTTCTGGTCGCACAGTGGCAGAAATCAGCGACTTCCTCAACCGCGATGTCGTGTTCTCGCGTCTGTTCAAGAACGGCGAGTACAGCATCCCGACCAGCCGCACCGTCTTCGACATGGGCGACGAGGTGCTCGTAGCATGTGCCGAGGCTGACGCTCCAGCCATACAGGCGTTCATAGGTCCGGAGCTGGAGACAGAGTGGGAGGAGAACGAGAGCAAGCAGCCGCTCGTTTCGCGCCGCATCGTCGTTACCAACCCGTCAATGAACGGTAAGACACTCGGCAAGATGCACTTCTCGTCTGTATACGGCGTAACCGTTACACGTCTTTCGCGTCAGGGCATGGACCTCTTCGCAAGCCGCAACTACCGTTTCCAGGTGGGCGACAAGATTCTCGTAGTAGGTCCTGAGGACAACGTAAACCGCATCGCCGAGCTCATGGGCAACTCTGTGAAGCGTCTTGATGCGCCTAACATAGCCACCATCTTCATCGGTATCTTCATCGGTATCATCTTCGGTAGCATTCCGTTTGCTATCCCTGGAATGCCGGTTCCTTTGAAGCTCGGTATCGCCGGTGGTCCGCTTATCATCGCCATCCTCATCGGTCGCTTCGGCCACCGCATGAAGCTCAACACCTATACCACGACATCCGCTAACATGATGCTTCGAGAGATAGGTCTTGTGCTGTTCCTTGCGAGTGTAGGTATAAAGGCTGGCGCCAACTTCTGGAACACAGTAGTAGAAGGCGACGGTCTGCTCTACGTACTCACCGGTTTCATCATCACAATCATTCCTATCCTGATTGTCGGCACTATAGCACGCATGAAGTACAAGTTCAACTACTTTACAATAATGGGTATGCTCGCCGGTACATACACCGACCCACCAGCCCTCGCTTACGCCAACTCTGTTTGCTCGCGCGAGGCTCCTGCCATCGGCTATTCTACGGTTTATCCGTTGAGTATGTTCCTGCGTATCTTCACGGCGCAGCTCGTCGTGCTGTTCTTCTGCGGATAATGAGAGCAAGACCATAAGACAATTGGTCGGAAAACAATAGCGGGTGTGTCCTAACTCCTCAACCGGAGTTCGGACACACCCGTTTTTTATTGCCCTAAAAACTAAGAAAAGTCATCGTGCACCGAACGCGAACGGTGCGGGCGGCGAACGCAATCCAATCGGACGGCGAACGCAATCCAATCGGGCGGCGGACGCAATCCGATCGGGCGGCGAACGCTACACAATGAAAAGAGGATGCACCGAAACATGAAACGTTCGGTACATCCTCCTCTTTATGTTACATCTTAGCCGACTGTGCGACTACATGTCGTGATTACTTCTCGAAGTAGCGCTTGTACAAGCCCATGAAGCCTGCACAGTGGCGAGCCTCGTCCTTAGCCATCTCGTGAACGGTGTCGTGAGTAGCGTCCATGCCGGCAGCCTTAGCGTTCTTTGCGATGCGGAACTTATCCTCGCAAGCGCCGCGCTCAGCAGCGATACGAGCCTCGAGGTTCGACTTGGTGTCCTTCAGAACGTCGCCCAGGAGCTCAGCGAACTTGCTTGCGTGCTCTGCCTCCTCGAATGCGTAGCGCTTGAAAGCCTCTGCAATCTCTGGATAACCCTCGCGGTCGGCCTGACGGCTCATAGCAAGATACATGCCTACCTCGCCGCACTCACCGTTGAAGTGAGTCTCGAGATCCTTGATCATCTCAGGAGTAGCCTCCTCGTCGCGAGCGGCGCCGAGAGTGTGAACAGTAGCGAACGCCGGACCTTCTGTCGGATCTTTCAACTCCTTAAACTTGCTTGCCGGAGCCTTGCAAACCGGGCACTTCTCAGGAGCCTCTGTACCTTCATGAATATAACCACATACTGTGCAAATAAATTTCTTCTTCATAATTCTTCTGTTTTAAGAGTTAATAGTATTTTGTTAAAAAAGCCTTGTCTTTTGATTAGCCGGCGGCAGCCTCAAGTTGCTTCTCGCGACACTCCTTGCATACACCTTTATAATATAGCTGTACGTCGTCAATCTGATGACCTGCCAGTTCCTTACGGTTGACAACATCCGAAACTTCGTCGAAGATGTCGTATACCTTGCGGCAGCACTTGCAGATGAAGTGAGCGTGAAGGCTGACGTCGCCATCGTAGCAAACTCGGTGCTCGTTGATTGTAATCATCTGAGCAGCGTTATGCTCCGAGAACATTCTGAGCGTATTGTATACCGTGGTAAGGCTGAGTGTCGGAATCTTGGGAAGCAATGCCTTGTAGACCTCCTCCACCGTTGGATGGGTGAAGTGTGTCATCAGGTAATGCATAATCTCAATGCGCTGAACAGAGGGCTTTATGCCGTGTTCTACAAGTCGGGTTACCGCGTCGCTGTGTTTCATTATCTAATTGCTTTGTTCATTACGTTTGCAAAGATATACTATTTTATAATAATTACAAAATAATAATTGTAAAAATTACATTCTTTAATTCTTTTTTATAAAAACAGGCGGTTTTAGAGCCTAAAAATACAATAAATCGGGCTGGCAGGCGTTATTTTAGGTATGAAACTGAAAATATTTATACTTCAAATACTATGTCTGTGCGCCTACGCATCTGCAAGCGCGCAGTCGTTTACGCTTACTGGTAAGGTCATTGACGAAAACAACGACCCGGTTGAGTTTGCGTCTGTGTCGTGCGCAAAGCAGGGCAAGATGACTATGACTGCGCTCAACGGCACCTATAGTCTGCAGTTGCAGTCGGCTGATTCGGTAGAGATTAGATTCTCGATGATTGGCTACAAGACGAAGGTGCGCGTGCTGCGCCGTCCGCGTGGCAAGCAGACCATGCAGGTAGTGCTGCACAGTAGCGACAACGCCTTGTCGGAGGTTACAATCACGGGCAAGCGCATCGAAACCGGACAGACGCAGGAGCTGAGCAAGGAACATATCAAGAACATGCCTTCTACAACGGGCAACGCTGTAGAGGAAATGATACAGAGTCAGGCGGGCGTATCGACGCACAGCGAACTTTCGTCGCAATACAACGTGCGCGGCGGTTCGTTCGACGAGAATAGTGTATATATAAATAATGTGGAAATCTTCCGCCCGTTCCTCGTAAGAAGCGGACAGCAGGAGGGCATCTCAGTAATCAACCCCGACATGGTTGAGAAGATCGGATTCTCTACGGGCGGTTACGAGGCGCGCTACGGCGACAAGATGTCGTCGGCGCTCAACATCGAGTATCGCCGTCCGAAACGCTTCGAAGCGTCTGCCACGGCAAGCATGCTCGGAGCAAGCGCTTTCGTGGGCATGAGCAACAAGAAGTTCTCGTGGAGCAACGGCTTGCGCTACAAGACGACGAAGTATCTGCTGGGTTCGATGGACACCAAGGGCGAGTACCAGCCTACGTTCATCGACTACCAAACTTTTCTTACGTATTCGCCCAACAAGCGTTGGGACATCAAGTTCCTTGGCAACATATCGGACAACCACTACAACTTCACGCCCGAAGACCGCGAAACCAACTTTGGTACGATGGAGAACGTAAAGGCATTTAAGGTCTACTTCGATGGACATGAGAAAGACGTGTTCCGCACATTCTTCGGTTCGTTGGGCATAACACGCAAGTTCGGCGAGAACACAAGTCTTTCGCTCATCGCCTCAGCATTCAACACGCGCGAGCAGGAGAAGTACGACATACAAGGTCAGTACTGGCTCACACAGACCGAGACGAGCGAGAACCTGGGCGTAGGCACCTACTTCCAGCACACGCGCAACTATCTTAAGGCGCACGTAGAAAGTGCAAAGTTGCTGTTCAAGACAAAGCAGAAGAAACACGACATTGAGGCGGCTTTCACATACAAATGGGAGCATATCAACGAGAACTCGGTGGAGTACGAGATGCGCGACTCGAGCAAGTACAGCATTCCGCATACCGGCAAAGACCTCTATATGATATATAGTATGCGCGCGAAGAACACGCTCACCGCAAACCGCATCGAGGCTTATGCGCAGGACACTTATCGCTTCACGGGTTCGGCAGGCAAGACGCTCTACACATTGAACTACGGTGTGCGTCTCGCCTACTGGAGTTTCACGAAGGAGACAATCCTCAGTCCGCGTCTGTCGCTGGGCATCATCCCTGCCTTCAACGACAACATCACGATGCGCTTCGCCACCGGCCTTTACTATCAGGCGCCGTTCTTCAAGGAGATTAGAGACACCACAACGGTGAACGGCATAACATACGCTTCGCTCAACCGCAAGGCAAAGAGTCAGCGGTCTATTCACTTCATTGTGGGCTTCGACTATCGCTTCAAGATGAACAACCGTCCGTTCAAGTTCACAGCCGAGGCTTACTACAAGGCGCTTGGCAATCTTGTGCCGTACAGCGTGAACAACGTGAAGGTGGTATACTATGGCGACAACATGTGCAGCGGACACGCAGCAGGCTTGGACCTGAAGCTCTTCGGCGAGTTCGTACCGGGCACAGACTCGTGGGTGTCGCTCTCGCTAATGAACACGAGCATGAAGCTGAACGGCAAGTCTATCCCATTGCCTACCGACCAGCGCTATGCCGTGAACATGTTCTTCACCGACTACTTCCCCGGCACCACACGCTGGAAGATGTCGCTGAAGCTGGCACTTGCCGACGGTTTGCCGTTCTCGGCTCCGCACAGAGAACTCGAGTCGAACGTGTTCCGTGCTCCGGCATACAAGCGTGCTGACATCGGCTTGAACTATCGCATCATCGACAATAACGACCGACACAACAAGCGCAACCCTATCCGTAACCTTTGGGTGGGCGCCGAGTGTCTGAACCTCTTGGGCATAAACAACGTTAACTCCTACTACTGGATTACTGACGTGACTGGACAGCAGTATGCTGTGCCTAACTACCTTACGGGCAGACAAATCAACGTGAAGGTGTCGGTAGACTTCTAATAGGCAAACGCTCCTAAAACAACAGATTATGAGAAAACACCTATTGGCTATAATTATCGCATTGTCGGCGTTTGCCGCCACCAACAGCTTTGCGCAATATAACGAAATAAAGTCGGAGAGCATTGCGTCATTGCAGGTTGTGGCAGGCAACAACTGGCTCTCAATGCCTATAGCTACGCTCAACGGCGAAGCGATAAACATCAGTTTCGACGACCTAACGCACGAGTATCATCGCTATGTCTATCGTCTGCAGCATTGCGAAGCCGACTGGAGTGTGTCTGAAGGTATCTTCGAGTCGGACTACTGTGAAGGATTTGCAGACGGCAGCACCATTGACGACATCGAGGAATCGCTGAACACCAATACGCTTTACACCCACTACCGACTTTCCATTCCGAACGAGAATTGCCGCATAAAGATGAGCGGCAACTATCGTCTCACGGTATACGACGAGAACGAAGGCGACACCGTCTTTACGGCTTGCTTCATGGTTGTGGAGCCGCTGGTTAAAACGAGCATGGCGGTGACTACAAACACCGATATCGACACAAACAAAGCCCATCAGCAGGTGGCTGCAGAGATAAACTATTCGGCTCTTGGCATTACGAATCCCAACACCGAACTATATACTGTCGTGATGCAGAACGGACGCTGGAGCACTGCACGCGTCAACGCTGCGCCACAATACCAGACCGGCAGCGGACTGCGTTGGGAGCACAACCGCGACTATATCTTCAACGGCGGCAACGAATTTCATAAGTTTGAGATTCTTGACGTAACCCACCCTACTCTTGGCATTGAGAACGTAGGTTGGGACGGCAAGAGCTATCACGCACAGATATGGACCGACCTTCCGCGACCGAGTTATGTCTACGACGAGGACGCCAATGGTAGTTTCTATATCCGCAACAGCGACAATATTGAGAACGACCGCATATCGGAATACGTAACAGTTCACTTCCGTCTTCAGGCTCCACGACAGAACGGCAGAGTGTTCGTCAACGGCGTGTGGACAAACGACCGCTTTACGCCGCGATACGAGATGACGTACAACGAACAGACGAAGCTCTACGAAGCGTATATACCATTGAAGCAAGGCTATTACTCATACCAATACCTCACAATGCACGATGACGGCACGCTCCACCCCGTTTCGACAGAAGGCAACTTCTACCAAACCGAGAACAGCTACCAAATGCTTATATATTATAAAGGTATAGGACAACGCACGTATCGTCTCGTAGGTTACAACAAAATTAGAAGCTAAGCTCCAACAAAAAGTAAAAGAAAAACAACCAAATAGTAAAAGGAAAGTCAACAACAATTCGAATATTTTTTTAAAATTCCGCAAACAATATAGCCGTTATATCAACTATAATCGCTATCTTTGCAAAAGAAACAAAGGAAAAAGACCATAAAAAGTCGGTTTCCAAGCTAAAAGACCTTTTTATCCACGAAAGAAACTGTTAAACTTTAAATAATAAAATGAATAATAAGGATTTAATGAATCATGCGGCAGACAACATTCGACTGCTTGCTGTATCGATGGTAGAAAAAGCCAAATCTGGTCACCCTGGTGGTGCTATGGGAGGTGCTGACTTTATCAACGTTCTTTTTTCGGAGTTCTTGGTTTTCGACCCAGATCAGCCGACATGGGAAGGCCGCGACCGCTTCTATCTTGATCCTGGTCACATGTCTCCTATGCTCTACTCAGCTCTCGCTCTGCAGGGCAAGTACACAATTGACGACTTGAAGACATTCCGTCAGTGGGGAACAGTATGTCCAGGACATCCTGAGCGTGACATTATTCATGGAATAGAAAATACATCTGGACCGCTCGGTCAGGGACATACTTACGCTGTAGGTGCTGCTATTGCAGAGAAGTTCCTTGAGGCTCGTCTTGGCAGCACCATGATGCAGCACAAGATTTATGCCTACATCTCTGACGGTGGAGTTCAAGAAGAGATATCACAGGGCGCAGGCCGCATCGCAGGCCTCTTTAAGCTCAACAACCTCATCATGTTCTACGATGCTAACGAGATCCAGCTCTCTACAGAGTGCGATGTCGTGATGCGCGAGAACACACGCATGAAGTACGAATCATGGGGTTGGAACGTTCTTGAAATCAATGGTAACGATCCTGACGAGATCCGCGCTGCTCTTATCCTCGCTAACAAGGAAGAGAACCGTCCTACACTCATCATCGGTCACACCGTAATGGCTAAGGGCGCACGCAAGGAAGACGGTTCAAGCTACGAGCGCAGCGTGAAGACTCATGGCGCACCGCTCGGTGGCGGCGCATACGAGAACACAGTGAAGAACCTTGGCGGCGACCTCAACGACCCGTTCGTAGTATTCGACGACGTTAAGGAACTTTACGAAAAGCGCAACGCTGAGCTTCGCGAGATCGTTAAGGAAAGACATGATGCCGAAGAGGAATGGCGCAAGGCTAATCCGGAGAAGGCTGAACAGATGAAGGCTTGGTTCTCTGGCGACGCTCCTAAGGTAGACTGGAGTGCTCTCGTTCAGAAGCGCGACGTAGCTACTCGTGTAGCTTCAGCCAACTGCCTCGGCGTACTGGCAGAGCAGGTGCCAAACATGGTTTGCTCTTCAGCCGACCTTTGCAACTCTGACAAGACCGACGGTTTCCTCAAGAAGACACACGAGCTTGCACCAGACGACTTCACCGGAGCATTCTTCCAGGCAGGTGTGAGCGAGCTTACTATGGCTTGCGTCTGCATCGGTATGTATCTCCACGGTGGTGTTATCCCGGCTTGCGGCACATTCTTCGTATTCTCCGACTACATGAAGCCGGCAATCCGTATGGCTGCTCTCATGCGCGTTCCAATCAAGTTCGTATGGTCACACGACGCATTCCGCGTTGGTGAGGACGGACCTACACACGAGCCGGTTGAGCAGGAAGCACAGATTCGCCTTATGGAGAAGTTGAAGAACCACAAGGGTCAGGACTCTGTACGCGTATTCCGTCCGGCTGATGCCGACGAGACAACTGTATGCTGGCAGATGGCTAACGAGAACATGGACACTCCGACAGCGATGATTTGCTCACGTCAGAACGTGAACTCTCTGCCTGAAGGCACTGACTACTCTCAGGTTCGCAAGGGTGCATACATCGTTAAGGACGATCCTAACTATGACGTTATCCTCCTCGCTTCAGGTTCGGAGGTGTCTACACTCCTCGCAGGTGCCGAGTTGCTCAACGCTGACGGCATCAAGACACGTATCGTAAGCGTTCCGTCAGAGGGTCTGTTCCGTACACAGAGCAAGGAGTATCAGGAGAGTGTACTGCCGAAGGGCGCAAAGATCTTCGGTATGACAGCAGGTCTCCCCGTTACACTTCAGAGCCTCGTAGGCGTTGAGGGTATGGTATATGGTCTTGAGTCGTTCGGTTTCTCTGCTCCTTACAAGGTGCTCGACGAGAAGTTGGGCTTCAACGCAGAGAACGTTTACAAGCAGGTGAAAGATTACTTATCTAAATAAACAGGCATAGCTTATGCAGAACTTCACGTTAAGTAAGAAATTCTGCATAAGCTTGCTTTATTAATAATCCAATAAAACTACAGTACTATGGAAATTAAGACAGTAGGCATTGCATGCGACCACGCAGGTTACGCATTGAAGAAATTTGTTGTTGAGTACCTTGAGAGCCACAACATTCCTTTTAAGGATTACGGAACATACAGCGATATGAGCTGCGACTATCCTGACTTTGCACACGAGTTGGGCGAAGCTATCTCTAACGGCGACGTTTATCCAGGTATCGGTATTTGCGGTAGCGGTGAAGGCATGGCAATGACTCTCAACAAGCACAAGGGCGTACGTGCAGCATTGGTATGGAATCCTGAGATTGCACAGCTCACACGCCAGCACAACGACGCTAACATTCTGGTTATGCCGGGACGCTTCATCGACAACAAGACAGCAGAGAAGATCATGGACGAATTCTTCAAGACTCCGTTCGAGGGCGGTCGTCATGAGAAGCGTGTAAACAAGATTGACTTGTAAAAGTTAGAAGCGTATTACAAGGTTTACTTGTAAAATTTTGACACACAAGAAAAGCTTACAGGAGACTATGACAACACGCCATAGCCTCCTTTTTTATAATACTTAAAAACGACAATGAAGAAAATTCTTATTTCTGCATCTATATTCGCATTGAGTCTGACAGCGAACGCGCAGGGACAATTCATTTCCGACACCAACTACCGCAACACCGTGGAGAACATCTTCAAGGAGCGCGTTAAGACTGTTGGCAAGACATTCTATAACACACAGAAAGAAAATCTGACCGCCGACGAGCAGGAAGCATTAAAGTTCCTCTATGCCTACATGCCGCTTGCCGACGTCACCGACTACCCTACCTCGTTCTTCGCCGACAACGTGCGCATGTCATTCAAGGCTCGCAAGGAGATGCCTTGGGGCAAGAACGTTCCCGAACTGCTTTTCCGCCACTTCGTTGTGCCTATCCGTGTCAACAACGAGGCTCTGGACAATGCACGCTCGGTGTTCTACAACGAATTGAAGGACCGCATCAAGGGCATGTCGATGATGGACGCCATCATTGAAGTGAACCACTGGTGCCACGAGAAGGTGACATACCAGCCGTCTGACGCCCGCACATCGGCGCCTCTCGCAACGCTCAAGACCGCAACCGGACGTTGCGGCGAAGAGAGTACGTTTGCCGTTGCAGCGCTCAGAGCCGTAGGCATACCTGCACGCCAGGTGTACACACCGCGTTGGGCTCACACCGACGACAACCACGCCTGGGTAGAGGCTTGGACAGACGGCAAGTGGTACTTCCTCGGCGCCTGCGAACCAGAACCGGTGCTCAACCTCGGTTGGTTCAACGCTCCGGCTTCGCGAGCAATGCTCATGCACACACGTGCTTTCGGCGACTATAACGGACCTGAGGAGGTGATGCTGCGCACAAGCAACTTCACAGAAATCAACCTCACCTCCAACTATGCACCTGTTGCGCCTATCGACATCTATGTCAAGGACAGCGAAGGCAAGCCGGTAGAGAACGCCCGTGTCGAGTTCAAGATTTACAACTACGCCGAGTTCTTCACAGCTGTAACAAAATATACTGACGCAAACGGTCACACCTCGCTCTCTGCAGGCATCGGCGACTTGGTTGTTTGGGCGTCGAAAGACGGCAAATACACCTACCAGAAGGTATCGTTCGGCAAGGACAAAGAAACCATACTCACCCTCCCTGAGGGTGCACCTACCAGTTCTGTTGGTGCACTTGAGACAAGTGCACCCCCTAAATGCACCTACCTGGACATCGTTCCGCCGAAGGAAGATCCGCAGCTACCATACGTCAGCGACGAGATGCACAAGGAGAACCAGCGCCGCTTTGCTCTTGAGGACAGCATCCGCAAGGCATATACAGCAACGTTCCCCACTATGGAGGAGGCAAAGCGCATCAATGAGCGCGGCGCCGAGTACATTTTCAAGTCGCGCGGCAACAAGCAGACCATCGTCGACTTCATCAACCGCCACAGCGACAACGAAGACCGCGTGATGGGCATACTCGCCACACTCAGCGACAAAGACTTGCGAGACATCACAACCGAGATTCTCGAAGACAGCTACAACGCAACAACCGACCAGCTCTCGCCGCGTGTTGAGGACGAGCTGATTACAATTCCGTTCAAGCAGTACTTCGAGAAGGCGTTCAGCAAGAAGGCAGCCGACGCTTTCCGCGCCGACCCGATGAAGCTCGTAGAATGGATAAAGAAGAACATCCGCCTCAACCCCGACAAGAAGGCTCTGCGCATCGCACAGACTCCGGTTGGCGTTATGAAGTCGAAGATTACCGACGAGCGTTCGCGCGACATCTTCTTCGTCGACGTGGCTCGCAGCCTCGGCATCGAAGCACAGAAGGACGCTGTGACGGGCAAGATACAGTACAAGAAGAACGGCGAATGGCAGGATGTGAAGTTCGACAACACAGCCGACAAGACATCTACCGCAGCAGCTCTCGGTATAATCAAGCTGACATACGAGCCTACAAAGCTGCTCGACAACCCGAAGTATTACAGCCACTTCACAATCAGCCGCATAGAAAACGGCACGGCTCAGCTGCTCAACTTCGATGAGGGTCAGGCTGACATGGGCAACGGCACTACATGGAGCAACACGTTCAAGAACGGCTACAAGCTCGACGCCGGCACATACATGCTCACCACGGGTACACGTCTTGCAAACGGCAGCGTACTCGCATCAAACCGTATCTTCGAGATTGTAAAGGGTCAGACAACAACCCTGCCTCTTGAGATTCGCCAAAACACCAACGAAGTGACAGTAATCGGTTCGTTCAACTCAGAAAGCCTCGTTACAAAGGACGGCAAGGAAGTAAGTCTGCTCTCACTGACCGGTCGCGGCTATTACGTTGTAGGCATCCTCGGCGTAGGTCAAGAACCTACCAACCACGCTCTGCACGACATCGAGAAGATGAAGGAAGCGTTCGAGGCATGGGGCCGTCCGGTAGTGCTGCTCTTCGAGAGCGAAGCCGACGCAGCCAAGTTCAACCACGACGAGTTCCCGGGTCTGCCGTCTACCGTGCAGTTCGCCCTCGACAAGGACGGATCGGTACGCAAGCAGATTGCACGTGAGATGAAGCTGATGAACGAGAAGCAGATGCCGATGTTCATCATCGCCGACACATTCAACCGCGTAGTATTTGTATCGCAGGGCTACACCATCGGACTCGGCGAGCAGATGCAGGGCGTGTTCAAGAAGTTGTAAGCAAGGGGTGAAAACACTTCAGATACTAACAAACAAAAAGGGTGCTTCGTGCACCCTTTTTGTTGTTTCTATGTTGTAATCACTTTATTGCTCTTTGTTTTTTTAGGGGGTGCAGTGGTCCCCACTGCACCAACAAAGCAAGTATGCCCCTTCAGGTAAAATCCTCCCACATATTGCACAGATTTTCACAGAAGTCTTTAGGGGGGCAAAACTATAGAATTGCGAAGAATGCACACCCGCCCGCAACGGCTTACTGCTTCCTCAAGGTGGGCAATGCTCCGTTAAGTTCGTAACGCCACTTTGAACCAGCGTTCTGCAAGGCGGTGTTCATGGCATCGACGGCTTTCTGCCAGGTAACGACAGAGCCGTCCACCTTCGTGGCTCCGGTGCTTTCCCTATTGTAGCCGATGCCTTGTTCATGATTGTTCTTCCAATAGCAGGCGGTCATCACGGGGGCGTAGTTATTTCCCAAAAAGCCGCCGATATGTACTTGACCAGTGCTACTACCCGTACTGGTTACGTTGCCCGTGGCATAGCAGGCAAGGAGGCTGCTTCCTGCGTTCATTCCCACCAGACTGCCGCCAGCGATATTCTTTGCGGGGTTTATTTCTATGGTCACGTTGCCCGTGGCATAGCAAGCGGTCAGGGTGGCACTCGAATTCGTCTGACCTGCCACGCCGCCGACATCGACCGTTCCCTTCACTGTGGCAGAGGAACTGCATCCGGTGATGGAACCGCCTATTTGAGCACCCACCACACCGCCGACATACACCGTGCCGCTGATGCTGCCCGACACCGAGCAGTTTTCAATGGTGCCCCAGCTATATCCTACCACGCCGCCAATACTGCCGCCATATATTTGATTGCTTGTTATCTGTACGCCCTCCATCACCACGTTCTTCACCGTACCAGCTCTATTGAGCCAGCCGAACAGACCCGCATATTCGTCATTTGTCGTAAAGGTCAGCCCCGTAATGGTATGGCCGCCACCGTCGAAGGTGCCTTTGTATGAGTTATCGAAGCTTGTGCCTATCGGCGTCCAGCCTTTGCCTGTGAGGTCAATGTCAGTGTCGAGGGTAATGTTAATGTTGCTCTTACCTCCGTTCACTAATTCGGCTATATTCATCAGGCCGTCGGCGGAGGTCACGGTGTAGCTGCCGTCGTCCTCTATGATATAGCCTTTTGCCGCAGCGAGGGAGACGGTGTAGGTATATTCACCGCCCGCCTGCCAGTCGGCAGCATTCTTCATCTTATAGACGAAGACCTTGCCGTTGGTGAAGGTGCAGGTAATGAAGGCCTTGTCAGCTGCCACACTTTGCGGGGCTACGAGGGCGATGTAGGTGTTGCTGCCCTTGTCATACGGGGTGATTATATCCGGGTTGTCGCCTTCGGTGGAGAGACCCGTCAGCTGCACGGATGCCAGCCCCTCGGTGTAGTCCGTCAGAACGATGGCCACCCGCGCCGTGCGGTGGGTGAAGCGGAGCGTGGGGCTACCGTAGGTCACCTTCTGTCCGTCGGCTACGATGAGGTCGCTGCCCTCAAAGTCCTTCTGGGCACTTTGGTTGGCTTTTACCTTTACCGCAGGTGGGGTTGTCTCGCCAGCGGTGTAGGGCCCCACGCTGTGACGGTGATGTCGTTGTGGTTGGTCCAGTAGTACGGGTCGGTGGAGGTCAGCGTGGCGCTGGTGGGGTCGGCGGTGGAGGGCGTCACGTTGTACGTCTTCACCGTGCCGTCCATCAGGACTGCCACGCTCTGCACACCCTCCCAATTGCCGTCCGCTGGGGCACGGGTGCCGGCGGTGGCTGTCGCGACGGGATTCAGCCCCGTGGCGGTGAAGACGATGGATGTGCCTTCCGCCCCTTCCGGTAGGAAGCCCGCTTCGTCCTGTGTGCAGGCGGCAAGGCCGAGCAGCAGGGCGATGGCTGCGAATATATGAATGGTTGTTCGTTTCATGATGCGTGTTGTTTAGAGATTGTTATTGTTTCTTTTGCAGTACGGGCAGACCGTTGGTGCCTAGTGCCCACTGGTAGTCGCCAGCGGTGAGGGCGGTGTTCATGCCGTCGACGGCTGTCTGCCATTTCACTGTCGCGCCGTCCACCTTCGTGGCATCTACCGTTCCTCCTTCAATACGGAATACTCCTTGCCCGGCATTGCCTCCCCAATAACAGGAAGTTATATCAGCGTAGTTATAACGCACTATAGCTCCATTGTTAGACTCTTTCAATGTGCCGTCGAACCAGCAAGCGATGATATCGCCATAATTTGATTCGGCTATACCACAAGTTCCACCATATGATGCAGAAATTTTTCCCGTCACAGAGCAGGCAATGATTTGGCCATGATTTCGGCCCACTATTCCAGCAGTATTTCCACTACTGCCATACAGATTTACATCTATGAGTTGTAGGTTCTTTATCACTCCACGTTCACTTAAGAGTGAACCCAAAAATCCAGTATTATTCATTGCTGAAGAGTTAAATCCTGTAATGCGGTGTCCTTGTCCATTAAAGACGCCGGAGTAGAATGTAAATATGCCTGACCGTGTCCATTCCTTACCCGTCATGTCGATGTCGGCGGTGAGGGTGCAATTTATCGATTCATCTTTTTGTGAGGCTTCGTTCCATGCCAGCAGGCCGTCTGCGTTATAGACCGTGTAGGTCTTGGTGTTGCTGTCGTAGATGTAGCCCAAATCCTCAGCTGCGCCGCTCTCGCCGCCGCCGTCAGTCCAGCTACCGATGGTGCAGCCCTCTAACGTCAGGCCGGTGGCGTTCACCTTGACTGTGTAGGTATAGCGGTTGCCCGCTGCCAGCACGACGTTGTTCTGCGGGCGGAAGTAGAAGGTGCCGCCGCCGAGTTCCACCTTGACGAACGGGTTGCCTGCCGCAACGGTCTGCGGGGCGGTCAGTGCCTCGTAGGTGTTGCCGCTTGCGTTGTAGGTCTTGATGGCGGT
>ENA-UPWO01000488-UPWO01000488.1-human-gut-metagenome-genome-assembly--contig:-NODE-488-length-23904-cov-8.985227_pt1 | contig 23904 bp, 28 predicted proteins | sample MGYA00250056_ERZ773388 | MGnify/ENA primary metagenome ERZ773388 (study PRJEB29103, sample SAMN06112004) | human gut metagenome | biome: human gut; feature: ankylosing spondylitis patient; material...
AAAGAACTAAGCAACATTCCTATTGGTTTGATTAATGCTCATGTCTACATTGCAGAGCACCCTTTACTCAACATTTGGACTGGCACTTCGGTAAAACAAAACAGGCGCGGAGGGCTGGTTGCCTCCGCATGACACCGCCGGGGGCGGGCGCAGAAAGCGCCCGTTCCCGGCGGCTTTTTGTTCACACAAACCGCTTTTCTTCCAAAATGGAACGTGCTATACTGAAAAAAACGCGCTGCCCGCTCCGGCCGCTGTGCACCGGTGGAAGCGGGCGGGCCGCTGACGAAAAACGAGGTGTTTTGTATGATCCTTCAGAATGCACTGGTTTATACGCCGCGCCACACCTTTGAGCGCGGTACGCTGTTCATCCGCAACGGGCGCATCGTGCCCTTTGCCGCCCCGGAAGCGGGCGAAGAGGTGATCGACGCCGAGGGCCTGTATGCCCTGCCGGGTCTGGTGGACATCCACTTCCACGGGGCCATGGGCAAGGACTTCTGCGACGGCACCGAGGAGGCCATTCAGACGCTGGCCGATTTTGAGGCCAGCAAGGGCGTGCTGGCCATCTGCCCCGCTACCATGACCTACCCGGAAGAGTTTTTGAATCATGTGATGGACGCCGCCGCCGCCCACAAAAACGGCAAGGGCGCAGATCTGGTGGGCATCAACATGGAAGGCCCCTTCATCAGCCCCAAGAAGGTGGGTGCCCAGAACCCGGAGTATGTGCAGGGTGCTGACGCGGGGATGTTCCGCCGCCTGCAGAAGCGCGCGGGCGGCCTGATCAAGCTGGTGGACGTGGCCCCCGAAGAGCCGGGCAACCTGGATTTCATCAAGGAATGCCACAATGAGGTGCGCATCTCCATTGCCCACACCTGCACCGACTACGACACTGCCGTGCAGGCCTTTGAGGCCGGTGCCACCCACATGACCCACCTGTACAACGCCATGCCCGGCATCACCCACCGTGCCCCCGGCCCCATCATTGCGGCACTGGAGCACGGCGCAGAGGTGGAGCTCATCACCGACAACGTGCACATCCACCCGGCCATGGTGCGGTTCACCTTCAACACCTTCGGGGCCGACCATGTGTGCCTGATCGCCGACAGCATGATGGCCTGCGGCCTGCCGGACGGCCAGTACAGCCTGGGCGGACAGGCTGTCACGGTCAAGGGCCCGCTGGCCACCCTGACCGAGCAGCCCGGTACCATTGCCGGCAGCAATACCTGCCTGTACGACTGCATGAAGCGTGCCGTGCTGGAGATGAACGTGCCGCTGGAGAGCGCCGTGCGCGCCGCCAGCGAGAACCCGGCCCGGAGCATCGGTGTGGACAACGATTACGGCAGCCTGGCCGCCGGCCGTTACGGCAACGTGATCCTGGCCGACAAGGAACTGAACATCAAGGCCGTGATCCAGAAAGGGACCCGCATCGTATGAACAAGACCTTTACCTGGCGGCTGCTGACCCCCGGCGAGCTGACCGACGTGTATCTGCAGGAAATGCGCCGCGACTTTCCCGCCGGGGAGCTCAAGCCGCTGAGTATGATCCTGACCAGCGAGGCCGAGGGCCTTGCCCACACCTGGGGCGTGTTTGACGGGGAGACGCTGGCCGCCTACCTGCTCATGGTGCGCCCGGAGGGCAGTGCCATCAGCCAGCTGGACTATTTTGCCGTGGTGCCCACCTACCGCGCGGGCGGCCTTGGCGCAAAGCTGCTGGCAGCCCTGCCGGAGTACGAAGCCGGGGCACAGGCCATCATCATTGAGGCCGAAATGCCCGAAAAGGCTGAGGACGAGGCCATGGCCGTGCGCCGCCTGGGCTTTTACGCCCGGTGCGGTGCCCGCGACACCGGCTACTATGAGCACCTGTTTGACGCATGGTTCCGCATCCTGGTGCTGCCCTGCCCCGGTGCGCCGGAGCTGAGCGACAAGGACGCGCTGGACGCCCTGGTGAGCTGCTACAAACGCACCATCAGCGAGAGCCAGTGGCGCAAGTATGTGCAGTTCTACGCCCCGGATGGGGGCCTGCGCCTGTAAGGGAGACCCTGACGCAGGGGTGCAGAGGTAAAACAGCAATTGCTGAAAAGGAGGTTTTTCTTATGACAACAAAAATGGATCGGCGCACATTTCTGAAGGGGGCTGCGGCTGCTGCGGCAGCAGTGTCCCTGTCTGGCCTGCTGACCGGCTGCGGCGGTGACCAGGAGCTGCCGGACAACGCAGTCCAGCTAGGCGTGTTCAACGTAAGCATTTACGGCCTGAACGTGGACCAGGGCGCGGAGCTGGGCGGCGACGCAGGTGCCATCACCGGCACCGTGAAGATCCGCTTCTCCGACAGCGGCAGCAGTACGCAGGCTGTGCCCTACCGGGGGATGTTCAACGCTACGGTCGGCGGCTCTAAGCTGACCCAGGTGGCTCCCACCGGGAACCTGGTGGTCTCCGATGCACTGCTGGGCAAGCCCTTTGCCACCAAGGAAAAGGACCTGAAGCTGAGCTTCCCCGATGTGGCCACTCGAGAGGCCTACCAGAGCGGAAAGCCTGCTTACCTGACCATTACCATCAACAACATAACGGGTGTGCTGTACCTGGTAAAACGGGGCGACGGATACGTTGCCACCAAGACGGTCGGCTGATCAGATCAAGAACCTTTTGCCCCGGGCACTCTGGAAAGAGTGCCCGGGGCTTTTTGTCGTTCTGCCCAGGGGCAGAAGGATGGTTTTGGGCAGTTTTTCCGGCAATGTAAAGAAATGTGCCACGGTTTTCACCGTCAGTTTACAAGCTCCTTGCAAAAGCCAGGCCCGGCCCCCAAAGTTTTACCTGCATTTTGCCCGTGTATGGTCGCAGCCTCCGGCGGGAATGCGCTACAATAAGGCCGTTCCCAAAGAAGCACAATAAGAGACGCCGGGCGGGTGCCCGGCCCGATCTGGAGGAAAATATTATGAAAAAGATCACGCGTCGTTCGTTCCTGGCTGTCTGCGGCACCGTGGCAGCCGCTGCTGCCCTCACCGCCTGCGGCGGTTCCGCTTCTTCTGCTGCGGCATCCACCGCTTCTTCCGCTGCCGGGAGCACTGCTGCCGGTACCCTGAGCGGCAATGTGGCCACCGGCGGTTCCACTTCCATGAAGAACGTCATCGCTGCCCTGACCGAAGGCTTTGCCGAGGTGGAGCCGGGCGTTACCGTCAGCTATGACCCCACCGGTTCCGGCGCAGGCATCACCGGTGCCACCGACAAGACCCTGGACATCGGCCTGTCCTCCCGTGCCCTGAAGGACGACGAGAAGAACGATGTGGACGGCACCACCGTGGCACTGGACGGCATCGCCATCATCGTGAATAAGGACAGCAAGGTGGCTGACCTGACCGTGGGCCAGCTCAAGCAGATGTTCACCGGCGAGATCACCAACTGGTCTGAGGTCGGCGGCGACGACGGCGAGATCGTGCTGGTGGGCCGCGAGGCTGGCTCCGGCACCCGCGATGGCTTTGAGAGCATCGTGGACGTCAAGGACGCCTGCAAGTATGCCCAGGAGCTGACGGCCACCGGCGCTGTCATCAGCGCTGTGGAGGCCAACCCCCTGGCCATCGGCTACGCTTCCCTGTCTGCCGTCGGCGATACCGTCAAGGCTGTCACCGTGGAGGGCGTGGAGTGCAGCGAGGACACCGTCAAGGACGGCAGCTACAAGATCCAGCGTCCGTTCGTCTTCGTCACCAACGATTCTGTCACGCTGTCCGAGCAGGCTCAGGCATTCTTTGATTTCGCTGCCAGCACCGACGCTGCGGACCTCATCCGCACCGCTGGCGCTGTCCCCGTCAACGAGTAAATCCCACTTTTGCAAAAGAAAGTGATCGGTATGGAGAAAAAATCTGTTTCCCGGCTGCGGCGGCTGGAGCTGCCCCGGAACGCTGCCGAGTGGCTGGAAGCCATCATGAACTTCCTGTTCTTCCTCTGCGGCATCCTGGCGGTGGGCTGCGTCGTCCTCATCTCGGCCTACATGGTCCTCTCGGGCGTGCCGGCCATCCGGCAGATCGGCCTGTTCAAATTCCTGTTCGGCACCGAGTGGGCTTCCACCGCGGCAGACCCCCAATTCGGCATCCTGCCGTTCCTGCTCTCCAGCATCTACGGCACGCTGGGGGCGACCCTCATCGGCGTGCCTGTCGGCCTGCTGACGGCGGTGTTCCTTTCCAAAGCCGCCGGGCCCCGGGTGCGTGCCGTGGTGGTCACGGCCATTGAGCTGCTCTCCGGCATCCCCAGCGTGGTGTTTGGTCTGCTGGGGATGCAGGTGCTGGTGCCCGCCGTGGCCAAAACCTTTGGCAAGGCCTCCGGTGCCTGCCTGCTGTCGGCCATCGTGGTGCTGTCCATCATGATCCTGCCCAGCATCGTGTCCGTGTCGGTCACGGCCCTCAACGCCGTGCCGCCGGAATATGAGCAGGGCAGCCTGGCCCTGGGTGCCACCGACACCGAGACCTGGTTCAAGATCAGCGTGCCCGCTGCCAAAAGCGGCATTGCCGCCGGCATCGTGCTGGGCATCGGCCGCGCCATCGGCGAGGCCATGGCCGTGATGATGGTGGCCGGCAACAGCCCCAACATGCCGGACAGCGTGTTCCGCAGCGTCACCTTCCTGACCACGGCCATTGCCAAGGAAATGAGCTACGCCGGCGGCCTGCAGCGGCAGGCGCTGTTCAGCATCGCGCTGGTGCTGTTCGGGTTCATCATGCTCATCAACATTGTGCTCAACGTGGTGCTGAAGGGAGGCGACCGCGATGCATAACGGGTTTTCGCCCTCCCGCCGCGCCTGGAACCGTGTGATGACGGTGCTGGTGTGGGCGGCTGCCCTGCTGGTGATGGCGCTGGTGGCGGGCATCATCGGCATGGTGCTGGTGCGCGGTGTGCCGCACATCAGCTGGAACTTCCTCACCACCACGGCCAGCGTGCTGAAAGGCACCGACGGCATCCTGCCGGCCATCCTCAACACGCTGTATGTCATCCTGCTCACATTACTTATCGTATTGCCTCTGGGTGTGGGCGCGGCGGTCTACCTGACCGAATACGCCTCCAATCGGCGGCTCATTGAGGTGATCGAGTTCACCAACGAGACGCTGGCCGGCATCCCCAGCATCCTCTATGGTCTGGTGGGCATGCTGGTGTTCAGCCAGGCGCTGGGCTTCCAGACCTGTCTTTTGTCCGGCAGCCTGACGCTGGTGGTCATGAACCTGCCCACCATCATCCGCACCACCCAGGAATCCCTAAAAACGGTGCCCCAGGGCTACCGCGAGGGTGCGCTGGGTCTGGGTGCCGGCAAGTGGCATATCATCCGCACCATCGTGCTGCCCTGCAGCATGGACGGCATCGTCACCGGCTGCATCCTGGCCGTAGGCCGCATCGTGGGCGAGAGCGCCGCGCTGCTGTTCACCGCCGGTGCAGCGGAAGTGATCGCCAAGGGTGTGGTCAAGGCCTACACCTCCAACGGCGCTACCCTGTCGGTGCTGCTGTACCTGCGTGCCTTTGAGGACGGCGACTTTGCCTCCGCCTGGGCCATCGGTGCCGTGCTGCTGGTGCTGGTGCTGGTCATCGATCTGGCGGCACGGCTGGCTAAAGCAAAACTGAAACAGAAGCAGTAAAAATAAAGAGGTATGCTATGGAAAGCACAACGATGCCGGTCATCTCGGCAAAAAACCTGAACCTCTGGTACGGCGACTTCAAAGCGCTGAAACATATCTCGCTGGACGTGGGCGAGCGGGAGATCACGGCCCTCATCGGCCCCTCCGGCTGCGGCAAGTCCACCTTCCTGAAAACGCTCAACCGCATGAACGACCTTGTGCCGGGCGTGCGCATCGAGGGGGATGTCCGCCTCAAGGGGCAGGACATCTTTGCCCGGGACATGGAGCTCACCGACCTGCGCCGCCGGGTGGGTATGGTGTTCCAGAAGGCAAACCCCTTTCCCATGAGCATCTACGACAACATCACCTACGGCCCCAGGCTCCACGGTGTGCGCAATAAGGCAGAGCTGGATGAGCTGGTGGAAAGCTCCCTGCGGGGGGCGGCCCTGTGGGATGAGGTGAAGGATCGCCTGAAAAAGAGCGCCCTGGGCCTGTCCGGCGGCCAGCAGCAGCGCCTGTGCATCGCCCGCGCCCTGGCGGTCAAGCCCGAAGTGCTGCTGATGGACGAGCCCACCAGCGCCCTGGACCACGGCTCCACCATGAAGGTGGAAGAGCTGATGAGCGCGCTGAAAAAGAACTACACGGTGGTCATCGTCACCCACAATATGCAGCAGGCTGCCCGTATCAGCGACCGCACGGCCTTCTTCCTGCTGGGCGAGCTGGTGGAGGTGGGCCCCACCAACCAGATCTTCAGCGCCCCGCAGGACAAGCGCACCGAGGATTACATCTCCGGCCGGTTCGGTTAAATCGAGGAGGAAAGACCAATGAGCATCCGCAAACAGTACGACACCGATCTGGAAGCCCTCAAGGCGGCGCTGGTGGAAATGGGCAGCAACTCTGCCGAGGCCGTGGAGGCCGCGCTGGAAGCACTGTGCACCGCCGATGCCGAAGCCGCCCAGAAGATCGTGAAGGGCGACAGCCGCATCAACAACATGGAGCGGGACATCGAGCACCGCTGCATGACCCTGCTGCTGCGCCAGCAGCCGGTGGCCGGTGACCTGCGCCGCATCTCCACCGCCATGAAGGTGGTCACCGACATTGAGCGCATCGGCGACCATGCTTCGGACATTGCCGAGATCATCCCGCATCTGGTCACCGTGCGCAAGGAGGGCGACCCGGCGGTGAGCCAGGCCATTGCCATGGGCCGCAAGGCATACCAGATGATCCAGGACGCCATGGCGGCACTGACCGCGGAGGACGAGCTGGCCGCCCACAAGGTCATTGCGGCCGACGACGCCGTGGACTTTGACTTCAATGCCATCAAGCACACCCTCGCGCAGGAGATCGCAGCCGACCCCGCTAAGGTGGACGCTGCGCTGGACCTGCTGATGGTGATCAAATATCTGGAACGCATCGGCGACCACGCGGTGAACGTGGCCGAGTGGGTGCAGTTCGTGCGCACCGGCCGTTACAAGGACGAGAGCATGTTTTGATCAAGCGATTTTCCTCATTTTCTTCCAGATGGGCCGCGCTGTGCAGTTCGTGCACAGGCGGCCCTTTTTGCGGGGAAAAATAATTCAAAAATTTTTATCATTTCGTGCAATCTTCCGGGACCGTGTTTCGTATACGAAGTGTAAGGGCCTTCAAGCAAGACCTGCAGTTCCCGTGCGGCGGGTGTCCGGCTTCCCCCAGTCCCCGCCCGCCGCACCGTTACAGAGGAGATCCAGATGATGCAGACCAAGAACGAGATGCTGGAGAGCCGCACGGAAGCCGTCAGCCGCGACGCGCTGGTGCGGGCGGCTCTGCAGGAGATCACCCAGAATTACCGCGAGGCCAGCCTGTCCAATGTGGCGCGGGCCTATGGCGTTTCGCTGGCATACGTCAGCGAGTGCGTGCGTGCGCAGACCGGCAAGACCTACAAGGAGCTGCTGCAGAGGCACCGCATGGAGACGGCGGCCCGCCTGCTGCGCCGCAGCGATCTGAACATCCAGCAGATCATTGCCCAGGTGGGTTACGAGAACACCAGCTATTTTTATCGTCTGTTCCACGAGCGCTACGGCCTGAGCCCCCGTGAGTACCGTCAGGTGCGCGCAGTCCGCAGCCGGACCACGGCCTGAGCATTCCAGGCAAGAGAATCACTTTCCCCCTTGAGCAGGGCACCGGTGTGGGACGCACGGTGCCCTGCTTTTTTGCAGTTGTGCCGATGCACAAAAAACTGGTGTTTTCTGGCAGGATGTAGTATAATAACAAGTGCAACAAAGCTGTGCCGCGCCTTCCTTGCGGAGAATATGCGGCAGGATAAGAGGGTGTAAACAGATGTTTCGTGGAGCAGTGAGAGGAGATCTGCCGCAGATCCTGCAGATCTATGCCCATGCGCGGGAAGCCATGGCGGCTTCGGGCAACCCCACCCAGTGGGGCGACAACTTTCCCCCGCAGGAGCTTCTGGAGGAGGACATCGACTCCAACCGGCTGTTCGTGTATGTGGTCAACGGCCAACTGCTGGGCGTGTTCGCTTTCATTCTGGGGGTGGACCCCACCTATCAGGTGATCGAGGACGGTGCATGGCTGAACGATGCCCTGCCCTATGGCACCATCCACCGGCTGGCCTCCTCCGGCAAGAGCAAGGGGGTGGCTTCGGCGGTCATCGAGTGGTGTCTGGAGCACTGCCAGAGTCTGCGGGCAGACACCCATGCCGACAACCAGATCATGCAGCATCTGCTGGAAAAGAACGGCTTTACGCGCTGCGGCATCATCCATGTGGCGGACGGAACGCCCCGCATCGCCTACCAGAAGCTGGCCCTGACCCAGCAGCGGAGCGAATCAAACTAAAAAACAGAATGCCTGCGGGTGCGGTTTTTGAACCGTCCGCAGGCATTTTTTGTGCGGGCTGCAATATCCGGCCGGGGTGCATCGTGTTGGAGATGAAGAGGAAAAAACGGTAAGACCTCAAAAAGTCTCACACATGGTAGAGCAAGAAGAAGGAGCGTGTCTCTTATGAAAAAACAGATGATCTCGGTTTGCGCGGCCACCGTTCTGGCTGCTTCCATGCTGGCAGGCGGCGCGGTGCAGGCCTTTGCGGCCCCGGCACAGCCCGCCGATGAGACGGCCCCGGCAGTGATCTCCGAAGAAAACTGCGTCTCCGACAGCTGGAAGCGCGCTGCTGACCCCACGGTGACCACCAAGGTGCGCAAGCTGTTCGACAAGGCCTTTGACGGGCTGGTGGGGGCAAGCTACACCCCGGCGGCGGTGCTGGCCACCCGCACCACCGCGAAGGGAACCCAGTACCGGGTGCTGTGCAGGATGACGGTCTGCTATCCGGGCGCACAGGAGCAGTATGTGGTGGTCACCCTGCAGCGCGGCCTGCTAGGCAGGGCGGAGATCCTGAACGTCGATGATGCCCTGTGCGAAACCGACCTTGTGGACGACAAAGAGATGACCGGAGGCTGGCAGGAAGCCCAGTCCCCTGCCATGACCGACGAAGCAAAGGCGGCCTTTGAAAAGGCCACAGAGGGCCTTCTGTGCGTGGATTACGTTCCCGTGGCCCTGCTGAGCACCCAGGTGGTGGCGGGCACCAACTACCGCATCCTGTGCGAGGCGACGGAGGTATACCCCGGCGCAGAGACTCATTATGCTGTGATGACGGTCTATGAAGGGCTGGACGGCAGCGCCAACATCCTGAGCGTGACCGACAGCCTTGCAAGCTGAGCTTGAGATCATACAATGGACAAAACGCACCCGGCGGGGCACACAAGATGCTCTGCGTGGGTGCGCTTTTTGTCGTCAAAACCGCAAAACTGTATTTTATGCAAATACAGTTTTCAGGGCGAAAAAATAAAAGTTCACAAAGATTGGAAAATGAGCGGGGAAAATGCCTGGAAATACTTCCTCTTTTGGGCCGTCTGTGCTATAATGACACTTGTTCTTGGGTAAGAGACAGAGAACTGTACGCATGAGGTGTACAGCATAAAGAGGAGTGTTATCATATTATGAAGACCCTGAAAGCTGCTGTTGCAAAATACAACGGCATCAGTCTGATCCTGCGCATCCTCGTCGGCCTGGCAGTCGGCGTGGTGCTGGCACTGGTGGCCCCGGGTGCCGGTTGGGTGGCTGAGTTCGGCAGCCTGTTCGTCGGCGCATTGAAGGGCATTGCCCCGGTGCTGGTGTTCGTGATCGTGGCAAGCGCCCTGGCACAGGGTTCTTCCAGGCTGGACCGCCGCTTTGGCACGGTGATCTGGCTGTACATGCTCACCACCTTCCTGGCCGCTGCCATTGCGGTGGTGACCAGCTTCCTGTTCCCGGTGACCGTCGTGCTGGCCGATGCCGCCCAGTCCGACGTGGTGCCCCAGGGTCTGGGCGAAGTGATGAGCACCCTGCTCACCAACTTTGTGGCCAACCCCGTGGCGGCCATCATGAACGGCAACTACATCGGCATCCTGTTCTGGGCCTGCATGTTCGGCATTGCCATGAAGGGCATCGGCTCGGAGAGCACCAAGACCTTTATGGCCAACACCGCCGATGCGGTGTCCCAGATCGTGCGCTGGATCATCAATCTGGCACCCTTCGGCATCATGGGTCTGGTGTACACCAACGTTTCCGGCAACGGCCTGGCCATCTTTACCCAGTACGGCAAGCTGCTGGCCCTGCTGGTGGGCACCATGCTGTTCATGGCCCTCATCGTTTCGCCGTTCATCATGTTCATCTACCTGCACTGCAACCCGTACCCGCTGGTGTTCCGCTGCCTGAAGGAGTCCGGCCTGACCGCCTTCTTCACCCGCAGCTCCGCCGCCAACATCCCCGTGAATATGGCCCTGTGTGAGAAGCTGGGGCTGGATAAGGACATGTATTCCGTGTCCATCCCGCTGGGCGCCACCATCAACATGGACGGTGCCGCCATCACCATCACCATCATGACGCTGGCCGCCGCCAACACGCTGGGCATTCAGGTGTCCCTGCCGGCCGCCATCGTGCTGAGCGCCATGAGCGCTCTGGGTGCCTGCGGTGCTTCCGGCGTGGCCGGCGGCTCCCTGCTGCTGATCCCCATGGCCTGCTCCCTGTTCGGCATCTCCAACGATGTTGCCATGCAGATGGTAGGCGTAGGCTTTATCATCGGCGTGGTGCAGGACTCGGTGGAAACGGCCCTGAACTCTGCCGGCGACGTGGAATTTGCCGCCACTGCAGAATATCACCAGTGGCGCAAGCAGGGCAAGGCTCTGCCGGGGTTCCTGGCTCAGTGAGAAAACCTAAATTTTAAAAAATGCGAACGACCGCTGTCCTCGTTGCGAGGGCGGCGGCCGTTTTTTGCGTGTAAAATTTGAAAATCAATAACGATTGGGGTTATCCGTCTGGCAAAGAAGATAGTCGATGCTCACGTTGTACAACAAAGCAAGAGAAACCAGCAATTCTGCTGTGAGCTGTTGAATGCCTGTCTCGATGTAGCTGTACTTCCGCTGTGTGATACCGATTTGGTCAGCAACCATCTGTTGCGTAAGGTCGTGATCTTCTCGTAAGTCTTTGAGTCTGTTCTTCATGGCTGTTGCCCTCCTTACTATTAAGGATAGGCAAGAAGAATTTTTCTATTGACTAATAGATAAATATTATCTATAATACAAATATGCAATAAAAATACGGCTTTTGGCGAGAGAGGAACTGCAAATGGTCGTAAAGTCGGAATCTGTGATGGGAGAGATCCTGAAAAAACTTCCGTGTGAGCCGCCAGAGATAGGCGGAATTCTTGGCGGAAAAAATGGAGTGGTCACATGCCATGTCTTGGACTACGGAAAGACGGGCGGTTCTCCGTGCAGTTATACGCCAAATATTGCGTATTTGAACCGGAAGATCGAGGAATGGTTCAAAGATGGAATTGAATTTATGGGCATCTTTCATGTGCATTTTGGTGGAGCAGAGAGTCTTTCGCCGGGTGACAAATTGTACATCGGCCAGATTTTGGAAGCAATGCCAGAAGAAATAACTTGTTTGTATTTTCCGGTCGTTAAAATGCCTGAGCGGGAAATGGTGGTCTATCGGGCATCGAACGATCATGGGAAAATCAAAATAGAAAAAGAGCCAATCTTATATCAGGGAGGAATTGACGATGGAAAAAGTTGATACCCGGAACAAGCGCATGATCGTGCTGCCGGAGGGCTGCTTCTGTGGAAACTGCATGGAGTGTATCTATGCTGACCGGAGTGACTGGAACGGGGATAGGGTTTACTGCCGCTGCCAGAAAGGCTGGACCCACGGCTACAACCGCCCGGAAGATCGGAACGGCTGCATCTGGTTTGAAGAACGCTAAGAAAGTGATGGACCTGTAGTAAAGGAGCAGATCGGCCATCAGGATCAGTGTGGAACAATGAACTCACCGGATCTGCTCTTTAAAAGCTGCAAAGTGCGGCTTGCTTTGGGGAAGGCTGCACTGGAATGAATCCAGAAAACGGAGGAATAGAAAATGGATCAGTTGGTGGTATTGATCGTGATTCTGCTGATCGGCGCATGGTTTTCCTGGCGGGATATCAGCAATGGCCGGGGATGGATGTGCCGATTCCTTTCGGCAGAAACACTGCAGTCGCTGAATTCGGACGGCGGGCAGGTGAAAAAAGCACTCCTGTCGGTGGTTGTGGGCTATGCAACTATCTGCGTAACCATCGTTAAGTGGCTGTTTTTGCTGGCAATTCGGTTGACAGATGGATTCTGAGCAATGGTACAGATGAAATAAAGCAACAGCCGTCTGCTTTCTTCAAAAAGAGGGCAGGCGGCTGTTGCTTTTAAAGGGAGGATGGAAAAATGTATTTAACGATGTTGATAGCGGGTTTTGTGATCGCATGCATTTGTCCGCCGATCGGCTGTCTGATCATTGCTGTAGATGCATACATGGTAGCGGCGGCGTATCCGATCCTTGTCGGGATCCTATGCGGAGTGGCATATCTTGCAATGAGTGCATGGATGATCTACAGCTGATTTGGAGGAAAGATCAATGGGATATTATAATCAGGCTCTGACCGATTATGTCGGAAAAATCTGCGATGTAGAAAGGGAACTCTATACGACACAGCGGTTGATCGCCAATCTGGACTACCAGATGCAGCGGCTTGGACACCCAAGGGAAGTCGATCCTCCAGAACCGACAGACGGCGGAAATCCGTTCGTTCAAAACGGCGGCTGGTATATGGTTTTTCTTCTGGGGATCCCCATCTCTGGTGTTGTTCGAAGCATCTCGTTGGGCATTGTTATTGCGATCGCTCTCGGTGTGTTCGGAACGGTCTGGGGAAACATCTACCAGCGTGCTGCGGATAGGGAAATACGCAACGAAAAATGGGCAAAGTATGATAGTGCCGTGGCTGCAGACAAAAAGAGAGTAGAAAAAGAACGTGCTTACAGGAAACAGCTCCAGAGTGAAAAGGAACTGCTGCTGCAGCAGCAGGCAAAACTGGAGCAGGCCCGGGCAAGACTGTATTCCCGCGGAACGATCCACGAAGCCTACAGAAGCCTGATCCCCATGGCGTGTTTCCACCACTATCTCTCAACGGGCATTACGAACACACTGGAAGGAAAGAAAGGCTGCTATGACCGGTTTGATGAGGATTCGTGGAGGCACGCTGTCCTTACAAATTTACAGCAGGCAGTACGAGAACTGCGAAAGCTGCAGCAGGTCAATCAGGGCCTTTATGAATGCCTGAACCAGAGCAATCATACCCTGAACCGCATTGAGCAGGGAAACCAGAGGATCTATGGGCAGCTGGACGCTGTGAGGACAAATACCGAACTGACCGCATATAATAGCCGGGTATCGGCACTTGCGAACAGTGCGATGACCTATATGTATTACGACAGAAATTATCGCTGATGCGCTTTCCCGAAAAGGCCTTAGTCCATAAACCCTGCCTTTTCCAGGGCCGTGAGGATCAGGGGGATCAGCACCAGCTGGGCGATGATGCCCGGCACGGCGGTGAGCAAGGCACCGGACAGAAACGCGCTGAACGGGAAGCTGCTGCCGGTCAGGCCTGCCAGCACGAAGCGCACAGCACCCCACACCAGACGCCCCGCCACCATGGCGGTGACGAGAGCGGCATACATCATGGGCAGGGTGTGCTTCACTCTGCGCCAGACAAGGCCGGACACAAGGCCGTAGGCGGCCAGCTCAAAGGCCATGGAGACGGCGATGGGAAACATCGGCGGCATGCCGAACAGCACCGAGCGCAGCAGCGGAGCCACAAAGCCCACGGCCAGCCCCCAGGGGCCGCCCAGCACAAAGCCGCACAGCAGAATGGGAAAATGCATGGGGCACAGCATGTTGCCCACCTGCGGCACATGGCCGGTGACCATGGGCAGCACAAAGGCCAGCGCAAGGAACAATGCCGCCAGCACGATGCGGCGGGCGGGCGAAACAGTCTTGGTGTTCATGAAAAAGTCCTCCTTTGCACAAAAAAGGGGCCTGCTCCCGGCATTCCGGCCGGAAACAGACCCCTTCGTGGCGTCTTTTGAAAAAATACTCTGGACAAAAATATCCTCCGCATGGAGAAAACGGACTTCTGCCCGCACACCCGGCTCCGTGCCGGATTTTGACAAAATTATAGCAAATGCCCCGGCGGCTGTCAAGATGCGGCAAACGACCCGCAAATTGACCAAAAAGCGGAACTTTTCGGGCAAGATTTCCCCGTGTATGTACATTTTGCATGAAGGAACTTGACCTTTTTGCATAGAATAGCTAATATAAACTTGAAAAAGAGCGCACTGCTGGGACACACCTGCCCGGCAGGGCGTAAAACGGCTTTTTTGGAACGCTTGCAAATCTGAGGTTCATACGGGAGGACCATCATGACAAATGCAGAAAAACTTACCCTGGCAAAGCACGCCTGTCACATCCGCATGGGCGTGATCGAGGGCACGCACAGCGCAAAGTGCGGTCATCCGGGCGGCAGTCTGGACATCGCCGAGCTGCTGAGCTACCTCTATTTCGTGGAAATGAACATCGACCCGAAGGATCCCAAGATGGCCGACCGCGACCGTCTGGTGCTGTCCAAGGGCCATGCCGCTCCGGCACTGTACGCTGCTCTGGCAGAGCGCGGCTACTTCCCGGTGGAGGACCTCAAGACCCTGCGCAAGATCGGCAGCTACCTGCAGGGCCACCCCAACATGAACGAGACGCCGGGTGTGGACATGTCCACCGGCAGTCTGGGCCAGGGCATCTCTGCAGCCTGCGGCATGGCACTGGGTGCCAAGCACGCAGGCAAGCCCATCAACGTGTTTGCCATCGTGGGTGACGGCGAGGTGGAAGAGGGCGAGTGCTGGGAGGCCTTTATGTTTGCCGCCCACTACGGCCTGAGCAACCTGTGCGTGTTCTTGGACCGCAACCGCCTGCAGATCGACGGCTCCACCGAGACGGTCATGAGCAGCGAGCCGCTGGAAGAGAAGATGAAGGCCTTCAACTTCAACGTGCTGACCATCAATGGCCACGACTATGACCAGATCGAGGCCGCCATCCAGGCTTTCCATGCCGAGAACGACAAGCCCACCTGCATCATCATGGACACCACCAAGGGCAAGGGCGTTTCCTTTATGAGCAACTCCGTGGACTGGCACGGCAAGGGCCCCAACGACGACGAATACAAGGTCGCTATGGAAGAACTGAACGCCGCCTACGCCGCGCTGGAACAGGAGGAGAAGTAAGATGGCAGACGTGAAAAAGATCGCTACCCGTGAAAGCTACGGCAACACCCTGAAGGAGCTGGCCGCTGAGGGCCACGACGACCTGGTGGTGCTGGACGCTGACCTGGCTGCCGCCACCAAGACCGGCATGTTCCGCAAGGCTTACCCGGACCGCCACTTTGACTGCGGCATTGCCGAGGGCAACATGATGGGCGTGGCCGCCGGCCTGTCCACCATGGGCTATGTGCCCTTTGTTTCCAGCTTTGCCATGTTTGCCGCCGGCCGTGCCTTTGAGCAGGTGCGCAACTCCATCGGCTACCCCCACCTGAACGTGAAGATCGGTGCCACCCACGGCGGCATCTCGGTGGGTGAGGACGGTGCATCCCATCAGTGCTGCGAGGACTTTGCCCTCATGCGCAGCATCCCCGGCATGACCGTCATCTGCCCCGCCGATGACGTGGAGGCCCGCGCCGCTGTGCGTGCCGCCTATGCCATGGAAGGCCCGGTCTACCTGCGCTTCGGCCGTCTGGCAGTGCCGGTGTTCCACGATGCCGACAACTACCACTTTGAGATCGGCAAGGGCGAGCAGATCACCGAAGGCAATGACATTGCCATCATCGCCACCGGCCTGATGGTCAACGAGGCCCGCATCGCTGCCGAGCAGCTGGCCGCCGAGGGCATCCATGCCCGCGTCATCAACATCCACACCATCAAGCCGCTGGACGAGGAGATCGTCCTGAAGGCGGCCAAAGAGTGCGGCAAGGTGATCACCACCGAGGAGCACAACGTCATCGGCGGTCTGGGCGAAGCCGTGTGCGCCGTCCTGTCCGAGAAGCTGCCCACCCCCGTGCGCCGCGTGGGCGTGCAGGATGTGTTCGGCTGCTCCGGCCCCGCATGGGACCTGCTGGCAAAGTACGGCCTGGATGCTGCCACCATCTGCAAGACCGCACATGAGATGCTGAACAAGTAAAACCGATTTTGCAGCGCGCTGCCGTGCCTGAGTGCCCGGCGGCGCGTTTTTGTGTGACCCGGTCACGGAAAAACATGCGGCATCCGGGGTATACTGATGCTGTCAGAAAAAACAAACACCTTTTACGGAGGGATAAAATATGGCAGTTGTGACCATTACGACCGAAAACTTTGCGCAGGAAGTGCTGCACAGCGACAAGCCGGTGCTGCTGGACTTCTGGGCCAGCTGGTGCGGCCCCTGCCGCATGCTCAGCCCCATCGTGGATGAGGTGGCCGAAGAGCGCACCGACGTCAAGGTGGGCAAGGTGAATGTGGACGAGCAGCCGGACCTGGCGGCACAGTTCGGGGTGATGAGCATCCCCACCCTGCTGGTGTTCGAGCAGGGCAAGCTGGTGCGTCAGGCCGTGGGTGCCCGCCCCAAGGCCGGTGTGCTGGAGCTGCTGGGTTAAGATGTGCTGACAGAGCCATCCGCAGGAGACTGCGGGTGGCTTTTTTGTGTTCGCCCGCCGTCAACTCTTGCGGCCCGGCGGTGAAACATTTTCGCCTTTCTGTACAAACGCACCGAAAAAATGTAAGATGGAGCTGCAAACACTGTCACTTTCCTGCTTTACAACTTTACCAAGATAAAGTAAAATAAAGACAGAACACACCCGGGTGTGCCCATTGTGTGCGGAAGGTGCCGCACCCACCGGCCGGGAGGACCGGTGCAGGATGGTGTAAGAAGAACAGGGGGGGAACCGACATGGAATTTGATCTTTCGACGCTGCAGCCCAAGGAGCGTGCCTCCTTTGCACTGCGGGCGCTGTACGAGGCCGCAGGGTGCCGCAAGTACCACATGGGCCGGTTTGAGGAGTACAGCCTGTATCAGGCCAACCGCAGCTTTCTTTCGTCGGAGCAGGTCATCACCTTCACCGACCTGGACGGCCGTCTGCTGGCTCTCAAGCCGGACGTGACCCTCTCCATTGCCAAAACGGCGCAGCCCGCCCCCGGCGAGACGCTGCGCTACTACTACCACGAAAACGTCTACCGCCCCTCGGCAGAGAGCCACACCTTCAAGGAGATCGGCCAGATGGGTCTGGAATTTCTGGGCGGTGTGGGCGAAGCGGAAGTGCAGCAGGCCGTGTGTCTTGCGGCGCAGTCGCTGGGGCAGCTGGGCACCGACTGGGTGCTGGAAGTGAGCCACATGGGCTATCTGTTCGGCCTGTTCGATGCCTTGCAGGTGCCGGAGGACGCCCGCGCGGGCCTGCTGCGCAAGCTGGGCCAGAAAAACGCCCACGAGCTGCGGGCCGCTGCCCTCGCCGCCGGGCTGGACGAGGACGCCGCCGACACCCTGTGCCGGGTGCTGACCCTCTGCGGCGGCTACGCCGACACCCTGCCCCGTGCCGAAGCCCTGTGCCGCAACGACGCCATGCGGGCCGCGGTGGCAGAGCTGCAGGGGCTGGCCGGGCCGTTGGAACAGGCGGGCGGTGCCATCCGGCTGGACCTGACCCTGGCCGGTGAGATGGAATACTACAACGGCCTTGTTTTTCAAGGCTACCTCAAAGCCCTGCCCCGCCCCCTGCTCAAGGGCGGCCGGTACGACCTGCTGATGCAGCAGTTCACCCCCGGGGCCGGTGCCATTGGCTTTGCGGTCTACCTGGACGAGCTGGACCGCCTGAGCGCTCCCCTGCCGCCGGTGCAGAAGAACAGCACCGACAAGGTGATGCTGAACGTGGCCCTGCCCAAGGGCCGTCTGGGCGACAAGGTCTACAATCTGCTGGCCGGCATCGGCTACGGCTGCCCGGAGGACTACAACGCCACCCGCAAGCTGGTGGTGGAGAACCCGGCGGCCGGCATCCGCTACTTCCTCGTCAAGCCCAGCGATGTGGCCATCTACGTCGAACACGGCGCGGCGGATGTGGGCATCGTGGGCAAGGACATCCTCACCGAGGCGGAAGCCGACGTGTACGAGCTGCTGGACACCGGCCTTGGCAAATGCCGCATGTGCGTGGCGGCCCCGGCCGATTATCAGGACGACCCCAGCCGACCGGTGCGGGTAGCCACCAAATTCGTCAACATTGCAAAAGCCTACTACGCCTCGCAGGGGCGGGACATCGACATCATCAAGCTGAACGGCTCCATCGAGCTGGCCCCGATCCTGGGCCTGTCGGATGTCATTGTGGATATCGTGGAGACCGGCACCACCCTGCGGGAGAACGGCCTGAAGGTGGTCACCGAATTTTTGCCCATCTCGGCCCGGTTCATTGCCAACAAGGCGAGCTACCAGTTCAAGCATGCTGAAATGGACACCATGCTGGAAAAGCTGCGGGCGCAGCTGCAGAACAAGGAGGAAGCAAAATGATCAAGCTGTACAACTTCGACGAGCTGAAGCCCGAAGAGATCCTGAACCGCGACATCCGCGCCGAGAAGAACGTGGAGGACGTGGTGGACGGCATCATTGCCGATGTGCGTGCCCGGGGCGACGAGGCCCTGAAGGACTACGCCCTGAAATTTGACGGGGCTGTCATTGAAAACCTGCAGGTCACACAGGAAGAGATCGACGAGGCCTTTGCGGGCATGGACCCCTATTTCCTCGAGACCCTGCGGCAGGCGGCGGCCAACATCGAGAACTTCCACCGCCAGCAGGTGCACAAGAACTTTGTGGTGAACGATAAGCCCGGCATCGTGCTGGGGCAGAAGTACACCCCCATTGAAAAGGCGGGCGTGTATGTGCCCGGCGGCACGGCGGCTTACCCCTCCACCGTGCTCATGGACGTGATCCCCGCCAAGGTGGCAGGCGTGGCCGAGATTGTCATGACCACCCCCGCCGGGAAGGACGGCAAGGTGAACCCGGTCATTCTGGCCGCCGCCGCCACGGCAGGCGTGACCAAAATTTTCAAGACCGGCGGCGCACAGGCTGTGGCGGCGCTGGCCTACGGCACCCAGAGCATCCCTGCCGTGGACAAGATCGTGGGCCCCGGCAACATCTATGTGGCTACCGCCAAGCGCAAGGTGTTCGGCAAGGTGGGCATTGATATGATCGCAGGCCCCAGCGAGATTCTGGTGCTGGCCGACGGCGGCTGCAACCCCGCCTGGGTGGCTGCCGACCTGCTGAGCCAGGCCGAGCACGACAAGCTGGCCAGCCCCGTGCTGGTCACCGACAGCGCCGACCTCGCCAAGGCCGTGCAGGCCGAGCTGGAAGTGCAGATCCCTCAGCTGCCCCGCGCCGCTATCGCCCGCGCCAGCGTGGACGACAACGGCAAGATCATCGTCTGCACCGACCTGCACAAGGCCATCGAAGCCTGCAACATCATCGCCCCGGAGCATCTGGAAGTGTGCGTGGAGGACCCCTTCGGGGTGCTGAACGAGATCAAAAACGCGGGCAGCATCTTCCTGGGCCGCAACGTGCCGGAGGCACTGGGCGATTACTTTGCCGGCCCCAACCACACCCTGCCCACCAGCGGCACGGCCCGCTTCTCCAGCCCGCTGGGCGTGGACGACTTCGTCAAGAAGTCCAGCTTCCTCTACTACACCCGCGAGGCACTGGGCGAAGTGGCCCCCCGCATTGCCGACTTTGCGGAGCGCGAGGGCCTGCACGCCCACGCAAAGAGCGTGACCATCCGGTACGAGAAGTAAAAGAGGCGAGGTCGTTCGCCATAACAGAATAGACCTGAGGAAACCATTATGAGCCGTTTTCTTTCCCCCACCCTGTCCGCTGTCACCCCCTATACGCCGGGCGAACAGCCGCAGGACCAGCAGTACATCAAACTGAACACCAACGAAAGCCCTTATCTGCCGTCCCCGGCGGTGGTGGCGGCGGTGAGTGAAGCCGAGGTGGAAAAGCTCCGCCTTTACTCCGACCCCGCCTGTGCCGACCTGCTGCGGGCAGCGGCGGCCCATTTTGGCCTGCAGCCGGATCAGATCATGCCCGGCAACGGCAGCGACGAGAACCTGTTCTTTGCGCTGCGGGCCTTCTGCGACGAACAGCACCCGCTGGCCTATGCCGACATCACCTATGGCTGCTACAGTGTGTGGTGCGGGCTGCTGCACATCCCCAGCCACATCATCCCGCTGAAGGATGATTTCACGCTGGACCCGAAGGACTACGATGGCCTGCACCAGACCATCGTCATCGCCAACCCCAACGCCCCCACCGGCCTTGCCCTGCCGCGCAGCGCCATCGAGGGCATCTTGCAGGCCAACCCCGACAACGTAGTCATCGTGGACGAGGCCTATGTGGACTTTGGCGGCGAGAGCTGCGTGCCCCTCATCGACCGGTACGAGAACCTGCTGGTGGTGCAGACCTTTTCCAAGTCCCGCCAGCTGGCCGGTGCCCGGCTGGGTCTGGCTATGGGCAATGCAAAGCTCATTGCCGACCTGAACCGGGTCAAGTTCAGCCTGAACCCCTACAACATCAACCGCCTGACCCTGAAAGCCGGGCAGGCCGCGCTGGAAGATACGGCCTACTTTGACCGCACCCGTGCCGCCATCGTGGACACCCGCAGCTGGACGAAGCAGCAGCTGGAAGCCCGCGGCTTTGCAGTGCTGGACAGCCGGTCCAACTTCCTGTTTGCAAGTACGAGCCGGAAAGACGGCGGAACACTATACAAAGAGTTGAAGAAAAACGGCATTCTGGTGCGGCATTTTGACGCACCCCGCATCGCCAACTGGCTGCGCATCACCATCGGCACGCCGGAGCAGATGCAGGCCCTTGTGGAAACACTGGACAAAATTCTGGAGGAATGAACCATGGAAAACCGGATGATCTCTCTGGAACGCAACACCAACGAGACCCAGATCGACCTGACGCTGGATCTGGACGGCTCCGGCCGTTACGAGATCGACACGGGGTGCGGCTTCCTGAACCACATGCTGGAGCTGTTTGCCCGGCACGGCCGGTTCGATCTGGTGCTCACCTGCCACGGGGACGTGGAGGTGGACTACCACCACACCACCGAGGATGTGGGCATCGCGCTGGGGCAGGCGTTTGCCCGGGCGCTGGGCGATATGCGCGGCATCCAGCGCTACGGCAGCTTCCACCTGCCCATGGATGAAGCGCTGATCCTGTGCGCGGTGGACCTGTCCGGCCGCTGCACCTTGAACTGGGACATCCACTGCACCACCGAGAAGGTGGGCGATTTTGACGTGGAGTGCGCCAAGGAATTCTGGCTGGGCTTTGCCCGCAGCGTGCCCGCCACCGTCCACTTTGTACAATTTGCGGGCGAAAATACTCACCACATCCTCGAAGCCTGCTTCAAGGGGGCCGGACATGCGCTGAGCGCGGCGGTGAAGATCGACGAAGCCCACAAGGACGAGATCCCCTCCACGAAAGGACTGCTGGTATGATCGCGATCATGGATTACGGCGTGGGCAACCTGTTCAGCCTGAAATCCAGCCTTGCACAGCTGGGGCAGGACACGGTGGTCACCGCCGACCCCGATACCATCCGCAAAGCCGACCGGCTCATCCTGCCCGGCGTGGGTGCCTTTGGCGACGCCATGGACAAGCTGGTGGCCACCGGCCTTGTGCCGGTCATCCGGGCCGAGGCGGAAAAAAAGCCGCTGCTGGGCATCTGCCTGGGCATGCAGCTGCTGTTTGAAAAGAGCTATGAGTACGGCGAGCACGCGGGCCTGGGATTTATCCAAGGCGAGGTGTGCCCGCTGGAGCCGGACCTGACGGACAAGAGCCTGAAGGTGCCGCAGATCGGCTGGAACGCACTGCACATCGTGAAAGACGACCCGCTGTTCCAGTATATCCGCGAGGGCGAGTATGTATATTACGTCCACAGCTATTACGGCAAGAACTGTACCGAGAGTACACTGGCGACCAGCGAGTATTCCATCCCGGTCACCGGCGCGGTACGGGCGGGCAAGGTGTACGGCACCCAGTTCCACCCGGAAAAGAGCGGCGACACCGGCCTGCGCATCCTGAAAGCGTTTGCGGAGTTATAAGGAGAATATGATGCAACTGTTTCCAGCCATTGATCTGCGCGGCGGCAAGGTGGTGCGCCTGACCCAGGGCGACTACAGCCGCATGACCGTATACGGTGAGGACCCCTGTGCCCAGGCACGGCAGTTCTTGACCGCAGGCGCAAAGAACCTCCACGTTGTCGATCTGGACGGCGCGAAGGACGGCACCCTTTCCAATTACGACACCATTGCCGCACTGGCCAAACAGGGCGGGCTGTACATCGAGGTGGGCGGCGGCATCCGCACCGAGGAGCGCATAGAAAAGTACCTCGCTCTCGGCGTGGGGCGCTGCATCCTGGGCAGCGTGGCGGTGACGGACTTTGCGTTTACCGCCCGGATGCTGCAAAAATACGGCGACAGGATCGCCGTGGGCGTGGATGCCAAGGACGGCTATGTGGCCATCCATGGCTGGAAAGAGGTCAGCGCCGAGCCGGGCGTGGACTTCTGCAGGCGGCTGGCAGACGCCGGGTGCACCGCCATCATCTACACCGATATCGCCTGCGACGGTGCCATGCAGGGCACCAATCTGGCCCTGTACCGCCAGCTGGCAAAGGAGGTGCCCGGCGTGGCCTTTACGGCCAGCGGCGGCATCTCGTCCGAGGCGGAGCTTCTGGAACTGAAAGAGATGGGCACCGCAGCCGCGATTCTGGGCAAGAGCCTGTACACCGGCGCACTGGACCTTGAACGCTGCGTACAACTGGTACAGGATTGAACGGAGGGGAAACCGATATGATCACAAAACGCATCATCCCCTGCCTGGACGTGCGCAGCGGGCGCGTGGTCAAGGGCACGAACTTTGAGGGCATCCGGGATGTGGCCGACCCCGTGGAGATGGCCCGGATGTACAATGCGGCCGGGGCCGACGAGCTGGTGTTCTACGACATCACCGCCAGCTTTGAGGGCCGCGCCCTCTTCACCGACATCCTCACCCGGGTGGCCAGCGAGGTATTCATCCCGCTCACTGTGGGCGGCGGCATCAACACGCTGGAGGACTTTGACCGGGTGCTGAAATGCGGTGCCGACAAGGTCAGCGTCAACTCCGGTGCCCTGCGCGACTCCGACTTGATCCCGACGGCGGCCCGGCGCTACGGCAACCAGTGCGTGGTGCTCTCGGCGGATGTCAAACGGGTGAACGGCCAGTTCCGGGTATTCGCCAAGGGCGGCCGCGAGGACACCGGCCGGGATGCGCTGGACTGGATCCGCTGGTGCGTGGACCACGGTGCCGGGGAGATCTGCCTGAACAGCATCGACACCGACGGCGTGCGCAATGGCTTTGATCTGGAAATGCTGGACGCTGTGGCGGCCCGCGTAGACGTGCCCATCATCGCCAGCGGCGGTGCCGGAAAAAAAGAGGATTTTCTGGAGCTGTTCCACCACAAGGGCATCGACGCGGGCCTTGCGGCCGGCATCTTCCACCAGAAGCTGCTGACCATCCGGGACCTGAAGGAATATCTGGCGGAGAATGGCGTGGAAATGCGCCTGTAAAAATACGCCGTACCCCTTGCGTTTGCAAGCCGAATACGCTAAACTAGAGCTATCCCCATCCGGGGAGGGAGAAACGACCATGGAACTGAAATTTGACGAAAAGGGCCTGATCCCTGCCATCGTGCAGGATCACTACACCAAAGAGGTGCTTACCCTCGCGTACATGAACGCTGAGACGCTGGCCCTCACCATTGCCGAAGGTCGCACCGTGTTCTGGAGCCGCAGCCGTCAGGAGATCTGGCGCAAGGGCGAGACCAGCGGCAACGTGCAGCGGGTGGT
>ENA-UPWO01000491-UPWO01000491.1-human-gut-metagenome-genome-assembly--contig:-NODE-491-length-23843-cov-47.600564_pt1 | contig 23843 bp, 14 predicted proteins | sample MGYA00250056_ERZ773388 | MGnify/ENA primary metagenome ERZ773388 (study PRJEB29103, sample SAMN06112004) | human gut metagenome | biome: human gut; feature: ankylosing spondylitis patient; material...
CATTTCCACAGCAACTTCTCACCATTCACCTTGACCACAGCTCGTACCTTTGCCTGTTGGTAGCGTGCTTTCAGTGATTCCAGCCATTCGCCATACTCTGCATCCAAGTGGGTGTCGTGTATGTGCGGTACTGATATGTTGTTTCTTATATCGTCGCTCATTTTTTGTCTTTTTAATTGTGTACGCAGCGCGTACACAATGTTTTTATAACGTGTGAACTCTATCTTTGTTGTTCCAATTGGGTACGCAGCGTACCCAATTTACTTTGCCGTCATCTTTTCATAGAGTTTGAAGAGACATTCCAGTCGAGCCTCGTCATTGGCAAAGGGATAGCCGGGATAGCAGCTCTCCACCAAATCGTCGAGCACATGGTGGGCATTGCGCAGGTCTTCAGGCATCTTCTCGGGGTCGTAGAGCTCTGCCAATGTCTTCTCGGGATGGTCAGCACGGGTAAGGAGGACTTCCTCGGCAGCTTCGCTCAGGGCTTGTTTCTTCTCGGCAGAGAGCTTCGGAAAGGGGAATGTGTTGTAACAGAGCTGGGCGGAATACCTATATCGTGTTTCAAGCTTACCGCCTACAGTGCGCACCCATGCCATATGAAGGCGGGAGGTGAGGATGCCGAAAAGCCAAAGCTTGGCATCGTAGATGGCGAAGGCGGAATCTGACACAACATTACCAGCTTCAAGGTAACCCATTGGAATGTATTCACGTGCTTCTGAAGACACACGTGGTATGATGATGCACTCCGATAAGATGGGATGCTCCCTAAACTGATAGGGCTTTTCTGCAAGTTTTTGGCCATCTTTACTATCAAGACGCATCTGTCTTGTTTTGGCAACCCGACTTGCGATAATAGGATTCTTCAGAGCATCGTCTTTGTCTGTATCATCTATCCAAAAGCAAAAACGCTCTTTACCATTAATAAATTCTTCCGATCCATATATTTGTTTGATGTATTTCTTGTCATTGGGATATTCTGCTATAAACTCGCTGTATTCGCTTGGCTCAAGCAAGAGGTTTCCGCCATCGTAGGGCATCGAACCAAATGTTGCCTTTGGCAACCCTTCTGGTATTTGGTTGTTCTTACATACAATGGTGCTGCTACCTGCAGATAAATATGGATTTATAAAAGACGCTTCAAGTTTCGTTTCTCCTGTATATATAGTTTTATTATCTTTTGACTTATTAGCTACACCTATTATAACGACAGTTACTCCTGCATTGTATTTCGCATTATTACTCCATTTAAAAGAGGTGTATGCAAAACGTATTTCTTGCCCTTTGTTTAATATTTCAGGCCATAAAATACCGACTTGTTCTCCTTGGCATATGCTGTTGGTACTAACAAAAGCATATTGAGCTTTTGTGCCTTGAATATATTTGGACGCTTCATAAAACCAAATGGCTATATAGTCAAGTATCTTTGAATTCTTTAGAGAACCAAATGCAATAGATATGTCCTTTTTTTGCTCAGTAGATTGAAGTTTACTTCCCAGATACGGCGGATTGCCAAACACAAACACCTCTTCCTCTGCAGTGTGTGGACATACCTCCTTCCAATCCATACGGCACGCATTGCCACACACTATCTGAGTGATATTGTGCAGCGGAAGAGCTTGAGTGTTTACACCAAAGTCATCATGTAGTTTGCGGTTCATCTGATGTTCTGCCAACCACATAGAGAGCATTGCCACCTCATGCGGAAAGTCGAGCAACTCTATGCCATAGAACTGCTTGAGCTGGATGACGGAACTGTCAAAGAAGTCAAGCTCTGGGATAATCTGGCGCATCAGACGCAGAATATCCATTTCGAGCATACGGAGAGCCTTATAAGTGATAATCAAGAAATTGCCACTACCACAAGCAGGGTCAAAGAACTTCATCTTCGACATTCTTCCCAGCAACTTCTGGCAATCCTTATGAATAACCTTTAGGTCTTTGTTGTACTGTGTATCGGTCAATCCACCTATATCATACTGACGCTTCTTTTGTTCATATTGGTCACGCAGATGGTTGTATGCCCCCTGAAGGTCGTCCAAAAATAAAGGATTGATGACCTTCATAATGTTAGGTACACTGGTGTAGTGCATACCTTGATTGGCACGCACATTAGGGTCTACCACCGCCTGAATCATTGAGCCGAAGATGTCCGGATTGATGTTCTTCCAGTCCAGTTCGCCACACTCAATAATGATTTTGCGTGAGCGGAATCCCATCTTCGGTATCTGTATGTGCTTGGCAAACAGTCCACCATTTACATAGGGGAATTGAGAGATTATCTTCAAAGTGTCTTCGTTGCGCAAGCGCATGTCCATCACGTTGAAGGCTGCATCCAGGTAATCAGCTAAATCAGAGCCGTCCTCCTTGGTGTAGCGCACCACAGAACCTGTGAAAAGGTTGTCTTCAAAGATACCTGTATCCTCTGCAAAGAAACAGAACAGGAGTCGTGCAATGAAGATGTTGAGGTCGTGCAGTTCGCTGCGGCTGCTGAACTCGTTGTAAGCACGTAACTCGTCGTGCAGTTTAGCCAACTTCTCTGCAGCCTTCACATCAGCAGGACTCTCATCAACATTGGTGAACCGCTCCACACCGCACAAGGGATAGAAAAAGGCGAAGTCGCAGTAAAGGCGATTAAGTGGATTCTCATAACTCTCTCTCCCTCATGTCATAGGCAAGGATAGTCTCGCCATCACTCACTGCCACAATCTTCGGAGCAGCTTTGATGACCTGTGGGTCTTGTTTCATCTCCTCCAGTGTTGCTGTCAATGATGTGGTGGTGGATACCGATTTATAGCCAAACAATCCTTTGATAAGCAAGCCGTCGTAGCGAGCCAACACACCCTTGCCATCACGATAGCGACGGATGTCGGCCTCGCCCTTACCGAATGCCTTCAATATTTCGTAACCAACTTCTCCAGCCACCACATCATTCTCTTTGAAGACGGTGAGGGCTGACTCAATATCTTGGTAGCTTAAATTCTGTTTCTTTGCCATATTGTTTTAGATGTCGTTGTTGATGAGACTTACTATCCGTGTTCTTTGTAATAAACTTTGGTTTCAATACAAAGTTAATCATTTTAAAGCACCAAAAGAATGTATTAACCTAAATCTTCTACGCAAATCAAAAAGCACAAAAAATGCAAATGGACAGACTGTAGAATGCTTGAGATTACCGAACCAGTCGCAATTTGCGACCAGTTCACCACCGCCAGTCATTATATTCTTTTACGGCGTATTGGTCAAATTGCAGGCTGTAAAGAGCCTTGTCTTTCGCTATTGGTCAAATTGCAGGCTAAAATGTTGTATAATCCAAGTAAATACCCACACGATTCGTTACAGGGCCTTTTTTTTACAATCCCATACCATACGTATCGTAACAAATAGCACGAGCACCAAAGCCTTCTTTTTGAAATATGAGGCCTTCGTTGAGGTAACGACCATCTTGTTCGTTGCACGTGCCAAAGTCAAAGTAGCGCACATGAGGGAATAACACCGCTGCTTGGCTTAATAACTGCGCAAACAACCAGTCTAAAGCCCCCAATGCACACCCCGCATCAGAGGCTGCTATGTATTGCACGTGTACCACATGACGCGTAATGTAAAGCACACAACCAGCTTGTATCGTATTAGTTGTTCTCTCTGTGGCTACAAACAAACGAATATTTTGAGGGAAACGTTGCATCAATAGTTGCATCTCTTGCAACGTGTGCACAGGGCGTGCATCGTAGCGAGCGTGAAGTATCTCCTCCAACACTTGCCAATAGGCTGGCAAGAAACTGATGCCTTCGGCTTCCTGCAATGTGCCTAATCGATTGGCCTTATTTACCTTACGACGGCGCAGCGTACTGAACGCATAAGGTTGCGCGAGATCTACTACCGAGGCGATTAAGCGAACTGTGAGTTGGGCATCGTGGCGAAAGAGCCAATATAGATCTTCTTCACACGGATAGTCGGCGTAATGGTGGGGCACAGGTTTATACTTTAAGGTAGTAAAGCCTTGTGCTTTATACCACGCCATGATGCTTTGCATTACCTCCCCCGTCAACGTGGCCGTCATGTGAGGCGAGAGCAACAGACCGCCATAGGTCAATCCGCCATGCGACTCTACGCAATGCTCGTCCGCGCGACTAACATTGGCTGGCAATAAGGCCAAGACGCGCTCATGGTCGTCCAACACCATGAGTGAGATGTCGCGAAAGCGGTCGGCATGATAGTCCATATACTGACGATTGAACAAGAAGGAGGCCTGACGCACCCCACCATTGTCAACTGCCGCATTCCACAAAGCCTCATCAGCCGAGGTATAGCGTTTGATTGTATAATTCATAGAAAATTTTTTTTTCAAAAGCAAAATGTAAGTAGCTCAGCAACTGGGGGCAGACCTTTGGCTTGCGAGGAAAGGAGAAAGAACATTCTTATTCCTTTCGCAGACCAAAGACCTGTCCCCCAGTTGTGCTGATCTACTTACATTTTAGGGTGGTTCTAATAATTCTGAAATAGGGATTTGTGCGCTATCGGAAGTGTATTTTTGAAAGTTTGTGAGGGAGCATAGCGGGCTATGTGACCGAACAAACTTTCAAAAAGACACTTTCGAGAGCGTACAAATCACATTTCAGAATAGCAGAACTCTAAAAACAGAATTTTTAGAACCACCCTTTAATGTACAAATGTGAGAATGATTGAATAAATCGCGCAACAGATGGCGACCATTCGCACATTTGCACATTTTAAAAGGCAGAGCCTCAACGGAGTTTCTTAAACTCCAAGTTGTTCATCTTTATCGCCTCCTTCAAGCGAACCGATGGAGTAAACACGCAGTGCACTTGTTTGATCAAATCGGCTGACACGTCGTCTTTATTCTCCACGCTCGTTGCCTTCAGCGTTGGACGGAACGAACCCAAGTTGTCAACGTGTACGCTATAGCCTTCCGAAAGCATCTCGAGCACCACCTCTTGGAACGACTTCACAATCGCCGTAACATCAGCCAACGTGAGTGAACAAATCTCCTGAACACCGTTCAACAACTCTTCAAAGGTTACCACTGAGGGTTCAACCAACATCGGATAAAATAACTTCTCGCCCGTCTTAAAATTTTTGCGGACAGTTGCCTTAAATAAAATCATGGTAGTAAATTGTTTTTTTATGGTTAGTAGTTTTCTTTAAGTTGACCAGTTAGCCAGCAAACTTGTCTTTCTTGGGGAGATAAGTACACCTATATAATATATAAGGTAACTTACTCGTCTTACTCTGATTAGAAGCGCTTCATCTCGTTTGACAGTGCAAAGGTAGGACACAAAAAAAGCCTTTGCAAAAAGAGTGTACATTTTGTACACTTTTTCTGCAAAGGCAGCATTCTTTTTAAATGTAAGAATGTGAGAATGAGCAAATAAGCAAATGATTTAATGCGCTAGAAATCAGCTACAAACGGCGACTATTCGCACATCTTCACGTTCATGCATCACTCTTCCCCACTAAACAGCGGGTCCCAAGCGGGCAATTTGATAGGCGTCTGCTTCAGAAGTTCCAATGTCTGTGCAGGCACATACTTCTTGTCTACCACGAGGCGGAACATATACGCGTCAAACCATTCGTCTGTCATAATCAAGTGACCACGATAGCCCGACTGAGCACCCCAAGAGTTCTCCACCATCCACTTCTTTGTCTTACCGTCAGCCGTGAGGTCTACCGCCATCAGCGTCATGGCATGACTCGAAGCCGAAGCATACGTCTGAATACGTTCCGCCTTCGTCATCGGGAACGTTGTGCCCAATAACGACTCATAGTCATAATTCTTCAGCGACAATACGCCCGTCTTTGAGTCCAAATACTTACCCACATCACAAGAGAAGTACATCATCACAGAGTCCTTAATCGAAGCCACCGCCATTGCCTTTATCTCCTCCATGGGGAGGTTCAGGTATGTCCACTGCTCACCGTCGTAAGAATGGCGGTCCATATCGATCGTATACGTTTTATGGTACGCGCGCGAGGGATCGTTCATCACCATTACGTATGAGTGCTTCAAGTCCTTACCCACCAATGCTTGGTAAAACTCCTTTGGCGTATACTCCTTCTCCTCGCCCAAGGCCTTACCTTGTGCATCGCGCGGTGTCCACGTAAACTTCTCCACGGGTTCACCCAAGCATACTGCCAAGATATGATAGATCGTGCCCAACTGCTCCGTCTTCACGCGTTCCAACTCGGCCGTCTTCTTACCCTGCGCTGCCAACTTACGCAGCGTCAGACCATACTCGCGCAACTTCAAGCTCAACAGTGAAGCCATACGCTGCGTATTATTCGCATTATACGATTCTGGCATCGCCTCAGAAGGCACTAAGCCGTACTTGCTCACTACGTCTATCACACCACAGAACGTACCGCCGTCTGACAGTGGATTCTTAAACAGCCAATCGATCAACTGGTCTGACATCGGCTTCTTAGCATTGTCTATCACGGCTTGCAAGAAGAGGTTCGACTTCTCCAACTGGTCGTAAAAGAAGCAATAACTCTGCGAGAACTGAAACTCGCCCAATCCTCTCTCCTTTATCGCCTTTGCGCGCATCACGTTCAGTCCCGTGAAGAGCCAGCAACGACCCGAACTCTTCTGGTCGGTAATGCCCTTTGAAGGCACTTCGTTACTAAAGTGCGTGTCCGTAGCATCACCATTCGTGGCGTTCGTGGCCAACTGATTAATACTTGTGCCGGCTAAGGCATTACGCAGTGCACGGTCAGAAGCAGTCATCGGGTGTGACTTACGCATCGTGCTGAGCATCTCAGGCGTTATACCGCCCTTACCTACTTGTGCCAACGATGATAACGCAAAGGTCATCATCGTAGCTGCTAACATAAAACTCTTTATTCTCATATATACTTTAATTTAACGTGAAGGCGCGCTTCGCGCTTGTTTTTTTAAACATTAATGTATCATTAATCGACCATTAATCTTTCATTAATCGTTTTTTTACGTGTCTCGTATATCCCCACCAATTAACGTTAAAGAAGAGGATGGCTGTTACCAAGCCCCCAATGACGTCAATCAAGTAGTGAGCCTGAATGTACACCGTTGCGCAGCACAAGAAGAAGTAGAACGGCAGCATCGCATAGAATAACGAGCGTTTAATCCGCCACAACAGAAACATCAACACCGTGCTCATACCCACATGACTTGATGGGAAAGCCGCCGTAGGTCGTTCCCCCGACTGCTGCGTATTTTCCACCAACTCGCGGAAGAACCCATCAGGACCTGGCGAAACCGCCAACTCCGTGTGATAACGGAAGTAGTAGCCTAAGTGAGGGAAGTGCCCACTTCGTATCACCTCCTCTCCCACCGCATGAAAGTAATACTGCGGCCCGGCTACGGGCAGGAAGAGGTATATCAAGTAATACATAAAGAAGCTCGCCAACACCACATACGCCGTGCGTGCAAACAATCGCCTATCCACAAAGATAGGAGACAACACCGTCACCGCTATCATCGGGTAATAGGCAAAGTAGCCCATGTGAAACAGTTCGCTCCACACTTTCTCCGGCAGCCACCTTGAAAATTCCAAACTCGGCTGGCAACCGAACAACGACAAGTCGGCACGGGCAAACACATGGTCTAAATTCGGAAACAGTTGACAAAACTCATACGTATCGGGATACCAATACCCCAACAACGACAAGGGAAACACATAGCGCAGCAACATCAAATACTTATTCGGTCGTAACCAATAGAATAGCCACAGCAGCGCCATGCCGCCCAACACCAACGCGCGCCCCTCCAACAACTGCATAGGTTGCCCCATGCGCTGCCAAAAGAGCAATATCAGTACACACGTAAACAACGTATATGCCAACGTTGCCCACTCTACTGATATCAACGCCCTACGTCCACGTTCCTCAACACCTATCTTATCTAACATTTATCTAACTTATAAACTATTAAACATGAAGTCGCGCTTCACGCTCCGGGGAAGGGAACATTAATTAGCCATTAATTATTTCATTAATTACCCAAAAAGAAAAATTAATGACAACTACATGAAATAATTAATGATGAAATTAATGAAATAATTAATGGCTAATTAATGATAATTAATGTTCACCCCAAGCGCGAAACGCGCCCCAAAACTTTTATCGTTAATTATCCGAACGTTTAAACGTAGCCTCCACGCCCCGTGTTAACGGCCATTTAGGTTGATACCCTAAGTCTTCGCGTGCCGGCCCAATGTCACACCGCCACGAGCGTTGCTTCATAATCCTATACTTATCCATATTCAGCGTTGAGAGACTTCCCGTCAGTCGTGCCAAGCGTTCACTCACCCAACACACTGCGCGGAGCACCCACAGCGGCGCCACAATGTGACACACGTGCTTCACGCCCAACTGCATCTGAATCAAGTCACTAAACGTACGCGAGGTGTACCCCCCACCGTCTGTCAAGAAATACTTCGCTCCGCGTCGTCCCCGTCTCAGCGCCAAGAAAGCCGCCTCCACCAAGTCCGCCACGTATATAAACGTCAACACCTGCGGTCGATAACCCACCGCAAAGTCAACGTGCCGACGTATCGCGTCTGCCATCATCGCATAATCCTTCTCCCTCGGACCATACACCCCCGTAGGGCGCAACACCACATAGTTCAAGTCACGAATATCGGCCAACATACTCTCCGCCTGCAACTTCGAAGCCCCATAGGCCGTATTCGGCCGTGCCAACTCCGAAGCCATGATGTCCTTACCATCTCTCTCGTGTAAGGGACCCATTACGCTCAGCGAACTAATAAACACGAAACGCCCCGTCGGAAGCAGTGCCTGCGTACCCAATAGCGTCAATGCCAAACGTGCCGTACCCTCTGCGTTAATCGTAAAGAAGTCCTCCGCACGTCGACACTTCGTCGCTCCCGCAGCATGAATTACGTAGTCAAACGGACGGCCCCCCACCTCCTTCAAGTGGTCCTCCAACTGATGTTGCAAGTGCAACTCATCGCTCAAGTCCAATTCTATAAAGTGAATACGGTCGTCCGTCAAGTAACGACGACTACTCGTAGGGCGCACAGCAGCCCACACCTCCATGCCCTCCGCCAAGGCACGCTCTACCATAAAGCTGCCTATAAAGCCTGAAGCACCCGTAATGAGGATTGATTTATTTTCAAGACAATGTAATTCCATATATTAATATCGTTCGTCACATCACGTTGATAATCAACAAAAACGAACTTTATGCGACCTCATAACCTTCAAACGTAAAACAATATAAAGAGGCCCTATAACTGCTGCATATCGTTCAGCTTCTTATAATATCCTCCCAATTGGAGCAACGCCTCATGCGTGCCGCGCTCTACGATGCGGCCCTCATGCAGTACGCAGATCTCGTCCGCATTCTTAATCGTCGAGAGGCGGTGGGCAATGGCTATGGTTGTACGCGTCTTCATCAGTCGCTCCAGCGCCTCCTGCACCAAGCGTTCGCTCTCCGTATCGAGTGCCGAAGTAGCCTCGTCGAGTATCAAGATGTCAGGGTTCTTCAACACCGCACGCGCTATCGACACGCGTTGGCGCTGACCGCCTGAGAGACGACAACCTCTGTCGCCCACCTTCGTATCGTAGCCAGCCTCACTCTCCATGATGAAATCGTGTGCATTGGCCACCTTGGCCGCTGCCACCACCTCCTCCATTGTCGCGTGCTCTACGCCAAAGGTGATGTTATTATAGAAGGAGTCGTTAAAGAGTATGGCCTCCTGATTGACATTGCCTATCATCGCACGAAGGTCGGATAGAGCCAACGCCTTTACGTTCACACCGTCTATCAGTATCTCGCCTTCCGTCACGTCATGATAGCGCGGTAGGAGATCTACCAACGTCGACTTTCCCGAACCGCTCTGGCCTACCAAAGCAATCGTCTGGCCACGCTTCACGATCAAGTCTACACCGTGCAGTACGGGGGTCGTGCCATTATATGAGAAACCGACACCCTTAAACTCAATCTTATCCTTCAGCCCCGTCACATGTACGGGCTCCTTAGGTTCTGCTATCGGATTTTCGGCAAGCAGAATTTTATTCACACGTTCTACCGAAGCCATACCCTTGGGCACAGCGTATGATGCCTTCGACAAGTCCTTCAATGGCTGAATAATGCTATAGAGTATCACCATATAGAAGATGAACGTCGGCGCATCAATCGGTGAATGGTCGGAGAAGATGAGCGTACCACCATACCACAGTACAAGGACAATCAGCGTTGTACCCAAAAACTCACTCACAGGGTGGGCCGAAGCCTGACGCACCGACACGCGGTTTGTAGCCCGACGGAAGTCATTCGTTGCCTCGTCGAAGCGCGCCTTCATCTTCTGCTCGGCCGTAAAGGCTTTGATAATGCGCATTCCGCCCAACGTCTCTTCCAACTGTGCCATCGTGTCGCTCCACTTATTCTGCGCATCGAGGCTCTTTTGCTTCAGCTTACGCCCAATGCGCCCCATAGCCCAACCCATTACGGGCAACACCACGATCGTAAAGAGCGTCAACTGCCACGAAGTGTAGATCAACACACCGAAGTAGCACACCAAAAGGATAGGATTCTTAATCAACATATCAAGCGAACCCGTGATAGAATTTTCGATCTCATTCACGTCGCCGCTCATACGAGCAATAATGTCGCCCTTGCGCTCGTCACTAAAGAAAGAAAGGGGCAACGAGATAATTTTATGATACACCTGGGTACGAATGTCGCGCACAATGCCCGTGCGCATGGGCACCATAATCGCCACCGATGCAAAGTAGCACCCTGTCTTTAGCAGCGTAGTTGCCACCAAGAAGAGCCCAATGAGCAGCAATGCCGTGCCAGCGCCAAACTGTGCCATAAGTTCTGAGGTATACCAATACATATTGTTCACCACAATGTCTTTGGTCGACACGCCTGCCGTGTCCCAAGCCATAAACGTGTAGTGCATCTTATCAATGCCAAAGAGCATCTGTAGCATCGGTATTATCGACATAAACGAGAATACGTTTAACACTGCCGAAAGCAGGTTAAACACCAGCGACCCCACCAAATAACCTTTATAAGGAGTCACAAAACGTCGCATTACGCGAAAAAATTCTTTCATACGAAGAGTTTGTTATAGAAGCGTGCACAGCTTTTTTTTCTTAAAAGTCAAAAAGCCATATTAGGTATAATGCGACAAAAGTACGAATTTATATTTAATTATTAGTTAACAATATGATAAACTGCAATTTATCGGCCCAATTGGGGGGCGGGTTTGTAACCCGCGGCAGCAGCATGTTTTGAATATCTACTTATAGTCGCTTAGCGCAATAATTACAGTAAGAACTTTAGAGTGAACTTTTAGTGAACTTACAGCGAACTTTCAAATAAAGTATTACCTTTGCACAGAACAATGTAATTATAATTAAGAATCAAGATGTTAAGTGCAGATGATATAAAAGATTTAGTCAGTGGAGGAGAGGGGTATAATGTGGACTTTAAACGAAATGTACCCTCGAAAGTTCGCGAACTTACAGAAGAAGTTTGTAGTTTTCTGAATGCTGCTGGTGGCTATCTGCTCATTGGAGTGAACGACAACAACGAGATTGTCGGTGCAGAGATAGACAATAGTAAAAGATCTGCAATACAAGGCTCAATAGGTGAAATATCGCCCATGTGTCACTACAATATGTATGATGTGAATGTTGACGGAAAGAAAGTTTGGGTGATAGAAGTGCCATCAGGCAAGAACAAGCCATATTTCTTTTCGGGTTGTACGTATTTGCGCGAAGGAGCAAATAGCCAAAAGCTGACGAATGTGGAAGAAATAAGAGAAGTATTTCAACGTCATGAGCGTATATACTTTGATGCCATTCCTCTGCCGAAAATCAATCTCTTAGAGCAATTGGACAAAGACAATTTCTTGGAGTTCAAGAAAGAAGCCCATATAGTTTCCGTTGTGGACGATTTCCAAGTGCTCGACAGTATGATGGTCTTTGATGACAATAATGTTGCCAAAAGTGGAGGGGTATTGTTTTTTGCCAAGCATCCAGAGTATGTGTTTTTCCATGCAGTTGTGCGTTGTGTACTGTTTAAGGGAACGGACAAAGTGTATATTATTGACGACAAAACTTTTGGTGGCCCTCTCTTTCAACAATACAATAAAGCTATAGAATGGTTGAAAGGCAAACTACAAGTTGCATACAAGATTGAAGGTACAGGACCGAGAAAAGAAGTTTGGGAAATTCCATTGGAGGTATTCAAGGAAGCCATCATCAATGCGCTTGCCCATCGCGACTACAGTGAACAGGGCGCAAGTATAACCATAGAAATGTTTGACGACCGTGTGGAGATTACCAATCCAGGAACACTCTTGCCTGTGGTAGCTAAGAATTTCGGGCGAAAAAGTTTGTCACGAAACCCTCTGATTTTCGGACTCTTTACGAGAATGCACCTTGTGGAACATATTGGCTCCGGCATACCAAGAATGCGCAAGGAAATGCTTGATGCAGGATTGTCAGAGCCTGTCTATGACACAGACGGCATGTTTACTGTGACTTTCCACCGTCCTTCCAATTACAAAACTGTAGAATTGACAGACCTTCAATCAGAAGTTATACAAACAGTCAAGACGAATCCATCGTTAACAATGGAACAGATTGGAAAAGCAATAGGCATTGGACGTACTTCTGTTTACAAAATTGTCAAAAGCCTTAAAGAAATTGGTGTATTAGAACATAAGGGAAGAAAAAGCGATGGAAAGTGGGTTGTAAAAAACAATTAAGAAACTGCAATTTATCTGCCCAATTGGGGGGGCGGGTTTGTAACCCGCGGCAGCAGCATGCTTTGAACATCTACTTATGGTCGCTTAGCGCGAGAACATACATAACATACTGATTTACATACTGATTTACATACTACTCAATTTGTGCCAAGGCACAAATTGAAACATACAGGCTACGCCCTTGCGTCTCAGCGACGATTCTCGCGCTAAACGACTATAAGCAATTTGTTGAACAGGAACGTAACACCCCGTTAGGGATGTTACGCTTGGTTGACAATAAGCAAAGATAGTGCAAGGCGAATGCAGAACGTCAAGCTTACTTGAACGTTATGCTGAGCCGCAGCCTATCTTCTAAAAATATTTACAACATGCTGCTGCCGCGGGTTACAAACCCGCCCCCCAATTAGGCCGATAAATTGCAGTTTATTTTTGTCATGAAAACAATTATAAGAAATACGACCTTTAACAAAAGCCTATAAATAGTATAAATCCTCATAGGCTTTTGCTAAAGTTATTCAATTATCTCTTTATCCAAAAATTAGGCATAATAGTCTTAAATTCCACATCAATAAAATGACATTGCTCCTTTACAATGCCACGGCGACGAATTGCTGGTTGTAAACAGTATGAGTCAAAATCATTAAGGTTTACATCTTCAATATGAGTCCAATGAGGAAACAACAGTTTCATGTACGCTACCGTTATACGCTTAACAGCATTGAAATCTCGTGTATCAGCATTTTTGTCGCATGCCACCAATTCATCAAACAATAGTCCATATACATTTTGTGTGCGAAGCGTATGCAGTATTTCAGAGAAATATTCTACATTTAAAGTCCATCCTTTATAAATAATGCCTTTGTTTATGCGAGGCAAGTGCCATCCTTCAATAAAACAATGGAAACGATCAAGCAAAGCAGACTCTCGGAATGACTGCGGTAAAGAATCAAAGTATCTGAAATTTAATGGGCGACGCTGTTCGTTAAGAGGGATATTACCCATTATCATAAGTCCACATTCCGAACTAAATTCATTGTTATCTATCGTTGTCTTGCCCGACTCCAAATACGATTTGAGAGCAGCCTGTATCTCTGACGGTTCTTGGAAAATGATGGTCTGAATCTCATCAAAGGCTATGAAATCATGGTTCTTGATAATACCATTCTGCTGTTTTGCCTTGTCGTAGAAAAGTTTGGCACGTGTGACCTTGCCGCCACTCACTAGCCATCCATACTTAGAGAGGTTTCCAAAGACGAATGACTTACCCGTTCCTTTAGGAGCAAGCTCTATTACATTCAGACGAGGTTCAACAAAGATAAGAAGACGTGTCAAAAACTCCATTTTCTGCGTCATCGTCTCAAAACCATCTGCCTCATATTCCATAGATGACAATAGCACATCTATCCATTCTCCAATAGAGAATGCAGTACGCGCGTTTCGTAAGTAGTCAATGTCAACACATCGGTAAGGCTTGAATGGCTTGTAGTCAACAATCTCAACATGATTTTTCTTTCCGTCTTCATCTGGAAGGACAGAAAGTTTAATGATACCCCATTTCTCGCCATCCACGAGTTCGCCTTGATGATTTTTGTAAACATACTCAGGAATTTGTCCTTCATTTATTTTGATGCCAAGATCTGGAATACCGAATCTGCGCAAACCTTTCACCAAATCTATGTATATGATGAAACGCGTGAGCAAAGTCAATTCCTCACCTGAAGCCAAACGGTCCTTTACTTCTGTTTGTTTTTGCGGTATTACCATATCAAGGAAATTTGTCAACTCAGTACGATTGACACATCCATCCCCACCAATAAACCGTTTTAGAATAAAGTCTTTTACAAAAGACGGAAGGTTTCGCCCAGCAAACAAACTATTGGTTGATGTTGGGTCTTTATATATAACCATCGAGGAGAACTGCTCCCGAAGCTTTTGTGTGATAGTTGCTTGCATAATTAAAATCCGAATAAGTCATCTTCTTGAACACCTGTATTGATGCTCAGATTATCAGTTTGCTTAAAGTCTCCTATACGCAGTGTCATTCTTGTCGAAGTATTAACAAGATTCAACCGTTCACTTTCATAAACATCTCCCCCCATATTATGAAGTGCGTAGTCAACCCCATTGTATGTTACAAAGGGAGTGTCTATGCTGCTGAGTCCCTTTATCGTATATCTCACTATTGGGCTGTTTGCCATAATCTCATGTGATTGTATTTTTACAGAATATACATTTGCATTCTTTTGGTTGGAGACAATAATAATAGGTACAAGTATCTCTTCTGGTGTTGCGCCACCATGCGCACCCTGTCCCTTTGGTGTTTTTGCAGAAAGGGAATTGTTGTTTAATGAACATAAGGTTTTGCCATCGTCCAAAATAATATAGTTGTTGTCTGTTGGGGCAGAGCCTTTGATCCAATATCCACAACGTCCTGCATGATTTGTCTCCATGCCTGCGAGGTTCAGTCCTGCACCGAACTGCGCCATATAGCTGATACCATGATCAGAGACAAATGCTATCTTTTTACCATTATATAGTGATAGGACTTTTGAAATGGCATCTTCTACAATTCGAAACTCATCAATAAGGTATGCAGGATAGTTTTTTGGCGTATGTGCAAACTTGTCTATATCTCCTATTTTCTCGAGCTTGCCACATGCCATCTCGTCCAACTTAGCCTTATTTACAGAAGTGACAGTAGGCAATTCTGAAATTGCAACATAAATTTCATTCAAGAACACGCCATCTACCTTGTGTTTTTCAACGATTTGTGTTATGAATGGTATCCAGTCAACACCAAGCCCATCAATCCAATAGTAAATGTCTATGTCCTGTCTGTTGTGCATGAATGTCTTTACAGTCTTGAAGCCATTGCGCCATGTCTCAAAACTGACTTGTGAGGTGTTAAGTTCTTTTAGCCTATTCGCCAAATTCTCAGTTTCCCGATTTCCTATCTTTGAGAGACAATACTCCTGGAAATATTCATTTATCCAATAGTTATCTTTCTCTGTTTGTACATTTGAAGGCAACAAGTAGGCGTATAATTCAGGAAAAAGAGCCTTTATGTAGTTCTTTTCTATCTTTCCTTGACCAACCCATTCTATCATAAGACATTGCTCCGACAAAGTGAGTGGCGACATATATTTCATTGCAAACAAAGGGCCGCGTTCCGGGTCTGCAGCCATTGCCGACAACTTTGCCTCAACTTTTTGTTCTGCCAAACTTGTTATCTGTACATGTTGCCTTTTTGCTTCTTTAAGTAAAGCTAAACGTTGGCTCGTACTGGCTTCATTAACAGGTTCTTCAAAGATTTGAGTGGCTATTTGTGAGAACAAATCGGACGAACCCAAAGAAGTCACATTCTCCAAAACCCTTATTAGATAATTGCGTTCCTCGGTTTTCCATATAAAATAAGTTTTCAACAACCATCGTGAGAACTCATCTCTATATTCAAACCATGTCTGTACAAAAACATTCTCTTCATTCAGACTTGATGTATTGAATCGCTGATTGACAAAAGCCTCAAAATCAAAATCTGCCACTTCTATATTGGAAGCCAGTTCTTCCCAATACGGCATTTCCTCTTCTCTTGCATTAAGTTTTCCAAAATCAATATGTAGTCCTTTTGTCAAGAATTCAAACGCATTGTTGCAGACCGTGTATCTGAAAGCATTGTCGGGTTGGGCATTCTTACTATTGGCGAAAATACACTTTGATGTACAAATAATTTGTGGTTTTATATTGACTCCTGCATTTTTCCAAAGGGCAATCCAATGACGTAGGTCCTCACATAGCGTATAATGTTCTTCAAGTCCTTTCACACCGTATGTTGTCCCCTTCGTAAGGATAAGTTGGTAGTTGTCATACTCTGTTTTAGAACGGTATTCCCATATATGGATATTGGGGTCGTCCTTGAATTTGATTACCTTACTCTGCATACCGATGACAGGCACGTATATACGCTGGTGATTACGTTGGGCCTCTTCTGGCGACTGAATAAGGCGAATTGTCTTCAGTAAGGAATCAAACTCAGCGTAATGTGCATTGTCGTAGAATCTTGTTATCTCTGAAAATGGTGCGATGACAAAATCATTTGCAGGCAGACTTTTTATGTAAGCCTCAAACAATGTAGCAAGCTGCGAATAGGTGATAAGTTTGTCATTCTGTCCGTCTTTCATCCATTTTTCTATGCTTTGCACATACACGTTATTGTCTTGGCATACTTGCACGAAGTCGCCAAAGTCGCCAAAATTCTCAAACAAGACAAAACGCATAGGATAGCGGTTGCGGAGACTGCTCTCCGCTCCCACCCAATGCTTGTCGGCCTCAATCTCTTGATAGAGGTCTTTCAATGAGGTAAATTCCTTATACATAGGCTTAACCAATTATCTTGTTCAACAACCACTCTTCACCTTCGGCACAAAGTTTGTTCAGAAGCGCCTTAGCATCATCAAGGGAAACAATGCATGCGATGTGTTTCTTTGCTTGCTCGCGTTTCTCGTCCAATGCATTAGAATACGTATGGACTGTTAGTGTCGTATGATTGGCAGGAGGCCCAGAAACTATGCCGTTGCTTTGTTGCCAACCATTGTTATTTGTAGTTTGTCGACCATTTGCTGACGAATTTCTGGCAGAGTTCCACTGCAAGGCTTTCATTTCTACTTCTTTCTCTGTCCAGTATCCTACTGTCGATTGTAGATTCTGCTCGATGAAATGTTTTACATCGTCCACGTCGCTTTCCTGTATGTTGACGAAGGCAAGTTGCATCAAATAGTTCTTGAAACCATCAGAGAAAGCAGCATCCACATTGAGGATGTTTTTCATCTCGAACCTCAGTTCCGAGATGAGACCTATTGTCTCCTTTACCAACGCTGGATTGCGTAGGTCGCGTTCCATGCAGATGGTGACGATGTTATCTATCAACCGACGCTCATCATCTGTAATATTCAGCGTAACAGGCATATTGTCAAAGGCAGTTTCTGAAGCGTATTTCACTGTCCAAAGCGGATAACCTTTCTTCCCAAGAAACTCTGATGTAATGGCGTAGCGAGCATCTTTCAGACTGGTCACATCCGAATATTCATTGTTCTTGTTGTTCAGTTTGAAAAGCGATATGAGGTCTTTGCACAGTTTGCCTTCCTCGGGTGTCTGGAACTTGAAGTTCAGCTTACTGTTCGATTTCTTGTCGTCCCACACTTTAAACAGCCACACTATATCGTCAATTAATGCATTCTTGTCACGAGGCTTGCCTTGCATATCGAATATCTTGTTTGCCCATGGCTTCAGGGCAAAAGCCATCATTGCCATTGGAGCAAAACTACCGTATAAGCCGTATGGGGGCTTCTGCAGAACGGAAAATTTATCATCAAAGTTGAATGGCAGACTCTTGTCTGCATACTTGATGATACTCTGCACCTTGTCATACACAACCTTGAACGGATGAGTCTCTGGCACATCGTCCTTCCACTCCATGTTGTCGTCCAGACACTCCTGTACAAGATATTGTATAGGGCGCATCTGCGCGGTTATGGTTGTAAGTTCTTCTTTTGATGTTGCAAAAATGAACGTACGCACAATCTCTTTTGAGTTCTGCTGACGCCAGAATGTGGATGGTGTTTTCTGGCGCAACAATTCACAAGCATCTGGACCATATGGAAATATGGTCGGAGATATTATACTGTTGACAATGCTTGAAAGATGCTTAACGGAAATGGGCCGTTTTTCTTCACCATTTATATACACAATGGCATTGCCACGCTGCACGCAGTCCATCCACTCTTTTACCATCGACACCGCATGGTCGCGGTGTACTTTCTGCTGATCGAGGAAGCCATGGCTGCTGGCACATGCATAGTTGGCTTGATATTCTATAAACTGCTCATACTTAGCATCGGTGAACACCTCGTCAAACACAAGATAAACAATATTCTTCAGGTCTTTGTCGTTCTCGTCTTCGGCACATTTCTCTGCAAAACTGCGCAATACCGCAAGTTCTGTATTATTTCGTGCCATGAGTAGGGCGAAGAACAGGGCGCTAGTTTTGGTATCCTTTCGCGCATTCTTAATTTGGCTTCTGAGTACGGCTTCGTTCTGATGGTCGGAGAAAAACTTGAATCCATATGGGCGTATCACTTTCTGCATCATCTTTTTCTCAAAAGCCGTACTGGCTGCATCTGAGAAATTAAGTATCTGCTCCGTAAAGCGATACTGCACATTGCGCATCTCTGTTTTCTTTTCTTCTATCTCACCTGAAGGCAGAGCAGAGAACTGTACTGAGTACAATCCGCCTGGCGCACGTTGTATAATGCCTTGCTCATTGAACCACTGCAGTACAGTGTCTACCTCACCATCATAACGTGTTCCAGCAAAGAGAGCATGTATATTTTCTTCTGACGGTGTTACAAGTCCGTTGTTGTTCTCTCCCGACACATTATTGAAAGCATTAAGCAACAATATTCCTTTAAACACAGCGAAATAAGCATCCCCCTCATTTGCCACCTGCAGTTTGTAAGAGTTGTAACGTTCGGTCACAGCTCCATAGTTGGTCACATCGTCTTGGAAAACCTTCAATACATAGTCCCAAAGATAGTCTGCCGTGATGGTGTCACGGTTCAAGAAAATCTCCTCGCTGTCAAGAAAATCGCGGATGGAATCATTCTGTCCCAAAAACTCGAACACGCTTCGGCTCGATGAGCCTACCACAGTAGCGTAGTGAGTGGCAAGGTTGGCTGTGCCCGGATGCAGGGGATAGAGGTTAAAGAGGTCTTCACGGGTGGACTGCTGGTCGTTGCTGGTGGCTGTAAAGATGTCAAGCAATTGCGGATTCATCGTATAGAATTGCTGACACATTTGTGAATGACGCTCCTTATCAATGATTTCAAACTTGCGCGACATAATCTTGAATGCCGACACCGACTCCATGTTATACTTCATGCGGTGATAGCGTCCATCGGTCTGCTTCAATTGTTCAGAGTCAATGCCGTTAAATGCAGATGGATGTGAGATAAGGAACAGATAGGAGTTGCTGTCCTCGTTCATGAATTTCTGAGCCACTTCCTGCAATTGCTTCAGTACGGGCACACCAATAGCGTCGGTCATCACATCGGTGAACTCGTCCCACACAATGAGCAACCCATTGTATGTCCCCAACTCAGCCAGACGGTCTTGCACTTCACAAAGCCATTGTTTGATATTGTCGTTATTTAGGCGGATATCGAGTTGTGCCTCACGCAGCGTATCGCTTACTCGGTGGAAAATGCCAAGGTCACCAGTTTTCAAGTTTTCTACCAACTGTTCGCTGTCGGCCACTACAGACGACAGAGCCGTATGCGTGTCTATAAGGTGATTCCAAATCTCTGGATTTTGACGGATTTGCTCAATATAATTCTCGTAGTCAGTGGGTACTGCTATATCTATCTTATGTTTTCGGAGCGTTTCTGTTACCGCTTTTTGCAGAACCAATGCAAGGTCGCCGGGATGTGTCATTGCCCCCAGTCCATATACATTAATCGTGAGCAAACGCTTCGTCTCGCGAAGCGAATAAACGGCTTGGCGAAGGGTAGAAAACTTCGCGTCCTTGTACTCGTAATCCACCCAGTCGCAGATGTCTTCAACAACGTCACCCAGCAAGTGGCTGATAACGGCTACAGCATGGCTTTTTCCTGTGCCGTATGTTCCATTTATCCAAAAACTTTTATGGTTGTCTATATCGTTTCCACGCACGCTCTTTATTACCGTACGCAGCACGTTGTTGAACTGCTCATTGGGGATGAATGAAACCCATTCACCCTTCTTCTCTTCAGCTATATCGTAGGCGGCTTTGCCGCCACGAAGCTTTATTATATCGTCATACTTAGTAGCCATAACGTATGATTGTTTTGTTATAGTTTTGCCTAAATTATTATGCTAACAATGCTTTCAGTGCGGTTATACTATCTAAATCATCACGTAGTGTTATGTGATCTAATCCCATAGTTAGCTCTGCCACCAAAACTCTGTTACTCTCAGCACTAATTGTTCTAAGTTTTCTCAAAATAGCTTGTTTTGATATTCTAAACTCTTTATATATGCCATGTTCTTCCTCATTTTTATATAAGTCAGAAACCCTAAGCATTGTCATATCATGTTCTTTTGCAAATCTATAAATTGAGTACGCAACAGCTTCTACGCTTATATCGTCATACTCATTTCGACAAAGACCTTCCTTACCCAAATCTATGCCTTGCATACAATCTTCACCGATGGGTGTTTTCTTCATCATATCACATAATGCTATTGCAGCATTTCCTACCGTTGAAATAGAACCAGAAAATCCTTGATTAGAGATTTCCTCCTTTATTACTTTGGCATTATAGGTTTGATTTACCTTTATATTGTTGCAGAACCATTTTACAATATATGAATTGTAAGAAAGATTTACAAAAGCTATTTCCCAAAACAAAGAAGGATTTTCAGCATAAATTGTTTGCATCAACACTCCTTGTTCAGTCAGATTATTCTTTAAATCTGTTATTTCTGCATCTCTCAACCATGCTTTTAAAGAATCAACTTGAGCTGTTCCTAAGGTGTTGTCCTTCCAAAACTCTATAGGATCAATGAAGTATTCTTCGATCCATTCGTCACGAAGGCCAAATTTCTTATATCCCTGGACCTTTGTATTAATTTTTCTTTCTGAATCTGTTACCATACGTATACAATCTGCTGCTATACATCCGCGATCATGTGTGTTAAAACACTTATGACAATGAATGCATTTGTTTTTATCAATATTTATTTGTGGTACAATTGAAAGAGCACCAGTTGGACAATCAACCTCACATACTTCACAATGTACGCAATATGCTGTTTTATAAGTCAAACGTCTTAATAAGAAAACTAATTCATTGGGCAAATTCCCTTTTACTTCCAACACTGATTTCTTATAGTTTTCTTCTATTGAAAAAGGAAAGACGTTTTTTTTGAAATGCAACTCACCCTCAAAACCATTTTTCGTCGTTTTAATTGAATAATGGCATAGCGCAGGGAGCCATTTGAGAAAAGAATGCTTTACTTCCGTTATTTCTGCAATAAAATTAAGTTCAGAGAACTCTGTCTTAAATTGCACTTTAGGATACTTTTGCTCTCGGTCTGCTAATGGTTTTAATTTCCATTTTCTTTCAGAAAGGAAATTCTCAAAGTTTGCTATTTTAACTTGTGAAGAATATTTTCTTAGCTTTTCTATAAATGGTTGAAGATCATTATGATATTTTTCTTGTATTATCATGTCATCCCATGATGTTGAGAAAGGACATATCAAACAACCTACTCTTGCTTTACCGTTACGATATGCTGGATTTATAGGTAGTTCTTGTTCAAAGATGTACAAAAAGATTTCAATAGAATTCCAATCAATAATTGGATGTGCATTATATATGAATGTGTGTTTCCCTTTGCCTAAGCGTTGATAATTTTCTCGTCTTACAGATTCTTCTGCTCTAACTCCATCAAAAGTTAACACATGTGCTTGTTTATTCCCTTCAACCTTCAACATACGATACAATGGCGCCGTCTTCATTACCGAGCAGCACCAACGGTGATTGTCACTTGGAGTACCAATCTTGTCCCAATAGTTAAGTACCGACTCGTGGTTGCGAGCCGTAAGAAAGCGGAGCGAAGGAAACTTCTTCTTATAGTACGCTTCCACATCTTTGTAAAGCGCGAGAGAAGGAGGAAGTTCATAGCCCGTATCGCTATATATCACCTCAAAGTCTGTAGGAGGAATGGCACGTGTACACAGGTCGAGCACCACTTGCGAATCTTTGCCGCCCGAGAAACTTGCGATAAAACGGTCTATCTTAGTAGAAAGCAACACACGCTTACCTTCTTTTTCTGCTGTAGCAAGTGGCATGATGTCAAAAGAGTCGCAGTCCTGTTTTACTACAGCCATACGCTGTTTGCTTTTCTTCTCCACATGCTCTGCCATTGACTCAAAATCGAGCTTGTTGGCATCAGCCTTGGCATAGGTTTTATTGGCTTTGGCATATGCCAGATAAGTGTCACGGATAAACTCTATGGCTTCATTCTCTAATACAAACATCAATTCAGATGTGCGCTGCAGCATTTTTTTTACGTCAACAGGCTCCAACGACATCGGCTCTATACCTGGCTGCATTTCTAATGTCGGCTTGGTGTAAATATTAGCTCCCTTGGCATCGAAGAGCCTCACTCCACGATACCAATACTGCTTGTTGACAGCCCACATTATAGGTTCTTCAGCATGAGGATAAGTCCATCCCAACTTGTCCAGTCCCAACAAGTCCAGCTCCTCAAAGAACACAGGACGAGGGGAGATACCCAATGTACCATCCACAATGCGAGAGTGGAGCTGCACTCCTCCCGTTTCCTTATCCCATGTTATTTTATACATTTCGGTTCTACCTTTTCTGATTCGGATAGAACCCCAAAATCCGACGATAATTATTAAAGAGTAACTCAACTCTATAAAAATAAAGCGTGGGATTCGCCTTTGCCCATCCCACATGTCGAGGCCTTCGCATTGCCCTAATCGTCGAGACGGACAACGCTGAAAGCCCACGCATGGTATATATTAATCCCATACGTGAGTAGCCGTATATATACAATAAGAGTACATATACGACAAATCACGGCAGGGCATAATATACCTTACCGTGAGCATTTACTGGTTGCCACCGTCCTTTGACGATTACTGTAAGTTGCGAAGTTACGACATGTCAAAGACAGGCGCTAAGTAAACGCCCATTTCCATAAAGTCAACACCCACCCGCTTGCCCATTGGGCTTCCAGCAAGTGGATATCTTGTGCAAAATTAACGCAAAACAATCAGAATAACGAATGTTTCACTATGTTTTTCTTCTTGGATTTAAATTTGCTGTAATAAGGTATGGTCTATATGTATAAACCACCTATTTTGGGCATTCCTTCTGCCCCATATTATATTCTGTGGCTCTGTAACGAAACGTGTGGGTAAACTGCAATTTAGCAGCCTAATTGGGGGGCGGGTTTTTAACCCGCGGCAGCAGCAGGTTTTGAGCATCTACTTATAGTCGCTTAGCGCGAGAACATACATAACATACAATTTTA
>ENA-UPWO01000492-UPWO01000492.1-human-gut-metagenome-genome-assembly--contig:-NODE-492-length-23816-cov-52.100257_pt1 | contig 23816 bp, 22 predicted proteins | sample MGYA00250056_ERZ773388 | MGnify/ENA primary metagenome ERZ773388 (study PRJEB29103, sample SAMN06112004) | human gut metagenome | biome: human gut; feature: ankylosing spondylitis patient; material...
AGCTTTTGCCCTTACAGGGCGCGACTGCTCCAACACGCGATACCCAGGGTGTCGCTTCGCTTGCCCTGGGCTATGTGTTCCATTGGGCTTTCAGCCCGCCCTTGCTAAAAACTCATTAAACTCAATAAACCCATTAAACTCATTAAACTCATTAAACTCACTAAACTCATTAAACTCATTAAACTCATTAAACCCATTAAACTCAATAAACTCATTAACCTCAAGAATAAACTTCCCCTATGCGCAATTCATCATCACTGCGTTACACCACCTTTCGCGTAAAGGAGGCCACTACGCTACTCGAATTTATACAAAAAGCACTAGACGGTGTGAGTCACAACCGAGCAAAAGCCATTCTTACAGGTGGCGGTGTGCGCGTTGACCATAAGAACACACGACAGTTTGATCTTACACTACAACCAGGCCAATTGGTCGAAATTTCTAAACGCAAACCCAAAGGCGAACTACAGTCGAAGTTTGTTAAGATTGTTTACGAAGACCCTCAAATCATTGTTATCGAAAAGGCACCAGGCATTCTCTCCATGGCCTCTTCACACCACTCCTTTTGCGTAAAACAGGTGTTAGATGACTACTTCCACCGCACCCACCAAAAGTGTAATGCTCACGTAGTACATCGTCTTGACCGCGACACCTCGGGCTTGCTTGTATATGCCAAGACACTTGAAGCAGAACAAATACTTGAACACAATTGGCGCGACATCGTGACCGACCGCCGCTATTTGGCACTCGTCTCAGGCGAACTGCCCCAGCAGCAGGGAAGTGTCGAAAGTTGGTTAAAAGACAACAAGGCTTACTTTACTTACTCTTCACCAACCGACAATGGTGGTAAATACGCACTCACGCACTATCGCGTATTAAAATCAAACGGTCGTCACTCACTGGTAGAACTGAAGTTGGAAACGGGACGCAAAAATCAAATTCGCGTTCACATGCAAGACTTAGGACACCCCGTCTGCGGCGACACCAAATACGGCAATGGCGACGACCCCATCGGACGCCTTGCCCTACACGCTTTCCGCCTCAATTTCTACCACCCCATTACGGGCGAACCTTTAAAATTTGAAACACCCGTACCCAAAGGATTTCGTTTATAAAACACAACGTCAATGTATCTCACACTACTTCTTCCACTATCAGTAGCCAACACCTACACCTACGTGCTCCCTTCTGCATTAGAGGATAGGGTCAGTGTGGGATCGCGCGTCATCGCCCAATTTGGGGCAAAGCGCTACTACACCAGCATTGTTCTGGCCATTCACCCCAACAATCCGCAGCCTGACATTCAGCTCAAGCCCATCACCGACGTGGTGGACGACGCCCCCATCGTACTGCCCTCACAACTCAAGTTGTGGCAATGGATTGCACAATATTATATGTGTACGCAAGGCGAAGTGATGCGAGCTGCACTGCCTACAGGACTGAAGTTGGAGAGTGAAACGCTCTTGGTGCGCAATGACGATTTTGACATTGACTCCGTACAACTCTCTGAACGAGAACAGCATCTCTACAATGCCCTCAACGATGAGAAAGGACATAAACTGCTTTCTCTCGAGAAGGACCTTGGCGAACGTAACCTCATGCGTCCCGCTAAACGGCTCATTGACCTCGGTGCTATTGCCGTGCGCGAGACGATAACGGAGAGCTTCAAGCCACGCAAGCAAGCCTTCGTCCGTTTGACCACTGACTTTCAAACGGAAGAAGCACTCCACCAAGTACTCGATAGCCTGAAGCGAGCCAAAGCGCAAGAGGCATTGCTCTTGCGTTACCTCGACCTCTCCAAATCGACTATGGCCATTACTCTACAGAATGCACAACTTTTGCAGCCTGTAAGCCGTCACGACCTGTGTCAAGAATCGAATGCTGCTACAGCACTCACGGCCTTGCGTAAACGGGGCATTTTGGAGGTGTATGAAGTAGAACAAAGCCGTTTGCAGTCCATTGACGAACGTAGCGAAGGTCCCTCTCTGGTCAAGCCGCTCAGCACGGAGCAACAGCGTGCACACGATGAAATCCTTTCAGCCTTCGAAAGTAAAAACGTTTGCTTATTACACGGTGTCACCTCGAGCGGTAAAACAGAAGTGTATATACAGCTCATCCGCGAAGTGTTGGCACAAGGCAAACAGGTGCTTTACCTTGTGCCAGAGATAGCACTTACGACCCAACTCACCAATCGATTGGGACGCGTATTTGGCAGCAAAATGGGCATCTATCACTCTAAGTTTCCCGATGCCGAACGAGTAGAATTATGGCAACGCCAACTCTCCGACAAGCCTTACCCACTCATATCGGGTGTGCGATCATCTATTTTCCTTCCCTTTCAAAACTTGGGCCTTATCATCGTAGACGAGGAGCACGAGACGAGCTACAAACAGCAAGACCCTGCCCCTCGCTACCAAGCACGCGACACGGCTATCGTGATGGCCACACAGTTAGGAGCGAAAGTACTCTTAGGCACAGCCACGCCGGCTATTGAAACTTATCACAATGCATTGACTGGCAAATACGGACTCGTCAAGATGTTACACCGCTTTGGCGACGTTCAAATGCCTGAGATTGTAGTGGCTGATGTGAAAGAACTGCAACGCAAGAAGTTGATGAAGACTCCTTTCTCTCCCGAACTCACTAACGAAGTACACACGGCCCTCGCACAAGGTGAACAAGCCATACTCTTCCAAAATCGTCGTGGTTACTCTCCTGTGCTAATGTGCAAAGCCTGTGGTTGGACTCCTCGTTGCACGCGTTGCGACGTTACGCTTACATATCACCAGCGATTGAATAAATTGGTGTGTCACTACTGTGGCGCACAATACAACGTGCCGAAGTTGTGTCCTAACTGCGAAGAACCGAACCTACGTGACATGGGGTATGGCACCGAAAAGATTGAATCCGCTGCTGAAAGCATCTTTGCAGAGGCTAAGGCCGAGCGTATGGACCTTGACACTACGCGCACTCGCTCGGCCTACGAACGCATCATCAATCGCTTCTCGCAAGGACGAACCAACCTACTCATCGGCACGCAGATGGTCACCAAAGGACTTGACTTCGACCGTGTGCGCGTGGTGGGCATCTTAAATGCCGACCAAATACTCAACATGCCTGACTTCCGTGCCTACGAGCGTGCTTATCAAATGCTTAGTCAAGTAGCTGGGCGCGCAGGCCGTCGTGGCAAGCGAGGGAAAGTGATACTACAAACGCGCCAAGTGGACAATCCGATTATAGGTCAAATCGTGCGTAATGACTATGAGGCTATGTATCAGTCTCAATTGGAGGAGCGCCAACTCTTCCACTTCCCGCCCTTCTATCGCCTTATCACCATCTACCTCAAACATCGCAATGACGACGTAGTCGACCACGCAGCTCAGCACCTTGCGGCCTTGTTGCGTCCTTACTTTAAGGACGACCTCTTAGGCCCTGACCGTCCCGTCGTCTCACGTGTGCAACTGCTCTATATTCGCAAGATTATGGTTAAGATTGCTCCTCAGTTCACCCCTTCCAGTGTACGTCAAACCTTGCTCTCTGCTCGCGATATTGTCCAACACTTCGATGTCTACAAGAGTGTAAACATCTACTTCGACGTGGATTGATAGCAATATCTCGGATTGCAAATGAACCTCTCCCCCTAATAGGTCCCCTTTTAAAGAAGTATAATATGTGTGGCGAAACGAATAACAGAGCAAAAAAACTACTAACTTTGTAGCCTAAAAAAGAAAAAAGAAGTGCGTTCGCGAGAAGACATATATTCAAAAGAATGGTGCGACCTTGTATTTGAAGGGCGCAACAAGGCATACGGGGCTTACAAATTGCGCGAGCAGACGGGAGCACGCTATCGGCGTGTGTTGACGTTGCTGCTCGGCACGTTGTTGGCTTTTGCCCTCGTGCAAGGAGGGTGGGCTTTGTATGTGCACTATATCACAGCGCGCAATATGAAGGAGGCTGAAGATGCTTTATCAAAGAAACCGTCTGAACTGAAGGAAGGCTATAAGGTAAAGTTCTTAGCCACCGCACGACAGGCACCTACTGTGCGTACGGCACCAGGGGCGAAGTCGGCCGCACACCCCAAGATAGTAGACGGACTGCCCCCACTTGAAGTGATAGGCACGGACGGCCCAATAGACTACGACCCTGAGGGTAAGGTGATTACAACACCGATAGTTGACACAACGGGCATTCATGATGAGACGCTGCCTATTGCCAAACAGAAGGTGGTGCCTACGGAGCAAGTGTCGCAAATGCCTGACTTCCCTGGAGGCTTGCGCGCCTTTATGAAGTGGCTGGACGAACACATCGTTTATCCGTCTAACTGCATAACGGCTAAAAAAGAAGGTTCTATAACACTTACCTTTATCGTTGGTAAAGACGGCTACGCAAAGGACTTTGACGTAAAGAACGCTTTCGACTCGGCTATTTATCGCACAGCCATGGACGCACTAAAGCGTATGCCGAAGTGGAAACCCGGAACGAACGAAAAGGGCGAACCGACTGACGTGCGCATCACAATACCTGTTGACTTTAAGTTAAACTAACGCTTTTTTAAATGCTTAGTTAATGTGCAAATGTGAGAATGTGCAAATGTGCAAATGGTCGCTTTAGGTGGCTGAGTTATAACATTCTCACATTAACCAGGCATTCTTTCATTTGCACATTTGCACATTCTCATATTTGCACATTTGCACATTCTCACATTCGCACATTCTCACATTTGCACATTAACTAAGCATTTGCACATTAACTAAGCATTCTCACATTAAAAAGTACCATGCACATCGAAATAGACGAATCATCGGGCTTTTGCTTTGGGGTGACTACTGCCATACGCAAGGCTGAAGAAGAACTGGCTCAAGCAGGGTCACTCTGCTGCTTGGGCGATATTGTACATAATGGTAGCGAGTGCGAGCGTTTGCGCCAAGCGGGGTTGCAAACGATTACGCACGAGGAACTGAACCAACTGCCCGAAGGCACGAAAGTGTTGCTGCGTGCGCATGGTGAGCCACCTGCTACGTACGAAATGGCTGATGAAAGGGGCATTTGCATTATTGATGCCACCTGCCCCGTGGTATTGCAGTTGCAGCGCCGCATTAAGAAAGTATATAGTGAAAATCCGCGACCACAAATTGTCATCTATGGCAAGCGTGGCCATGCCGAAGTGTTAGGACTTGTCGGGCAAACGAATGGTGAAGCCATTGTAATAGAAGGGGTAAATGAGGCTGAACAGTTGGACTTTACACGTCCTATTGCCTTGTTTTCGCAAACAACGAAGCCGTTAGAGGGCTTTCGTCAAATCGTTGACTATATCACACAACATATCGAGAGTGCAACGATGTTTCGTTACTTCGACACCATCTGTCGTCAAGTAGCCAACCGTCTGCCCAACATTCGCACGTTTGCAGCACGACACGATGTAGTCGTATTCGTATGCGGACTCAAGAGTTCGAATGGTCGTGTACTGCATGAAGCTTGCCGCAAGGTGAATGCCCACACCTACCTAGTCGACACCCCCGAAGCCATACAGCCCGAATGGTTTGCCAATGCTGAAAGTGTTGGCATCTGTGGTGCCACCTCTACGCCCAAATGGCTCATGGAAAAGTGTGCGGAACGGATTAAAGCGTTCGTAAGCAATATGTAAATTCAGTCTTTAGTTTGCTCACACGATTCGTAACAGAGCCTTAATTTAAACTTTTAAACAACCTTGTTTTAAACAACCTTGTTTAAAAACGCTTCACTTGTTAACTTTGCAGCGATAAACTGAATTGAGAAGATATGAGAAAAAGAATAGAGGTACCTTTCGTTTTTGGCGTTCGCGTTGAGGGAGAAGCCTTTACCGATCGTCGTGAGGAAACAGCGCGATTAAAGGCTAACTTTATGTATGGCGTGAATACGATATTGATATCGCCACGTCGTATGGGGAAAACTTCGTTGGTAGATAAAGTATGTTCGTTGGTTGAGAGTGAGGACATCAAGATAGCACGCATGGACGCTTTCGGTTGTCGTTCAGAGCATGATTTTATCAACGCATTTGCAACTGCAATTGTTAGAGCCACTTCCAGTCGTTGGGAAGAATGGTTAGAGAATGCAAAGGTCTTTTTAAGTCGATTTGTACCCAAAATCAGTTTGGGACAAGACCCCCTGAATGACTTTTCATTGTCATTAGAATATAATGTCAATAATCAAACTACAGAGGAAGTCTTAAAACTGCCAGAATTAATAGCTCAAGCGAAAGGGTATCATATTGTAGTGTGCATTGATGAATTTCAACAGATAGGTGATTTCACCGACTCTTTAACCTTTCAGAAGAAGCTTCGCGGTATATGGCAATTACAAAGTCATGTGTCGTACTGCCTTTATGGGAGTAAGAAACACATGATGGAACAAATGTTTCAAAATCAGAGCTATCCTTTTTATCGCTTTGGCGACTTCTTTTACCTAAATAAGATTAGTGAAGGGGATTGGGTCGAATATATCTGTCAAAGATTTGAGGTTACGGGAAAGCACATTTCTGCAGACTTGGCAAGCGAGATATGCACCGTTACGGAACGCTATTCGTCTTATGTGCAGCAGTTAGCGTGGTTCGTATGGCTACATACGGCAGAAGCCGCTCAAGCAACAGCAGAAGATGTGGCATATGGCATAGATCGTTTGTTAGATGCTTGTGAGCCTTTGTTTATTCAACAGACAGAGGATTTGTCTGCCTATCAGATGAACTTTTTGCATGCTTTAGTCAATGGCATACACACAGGTTTTACACAAAGTGCTGTGCTAAATAGCTATCAATTAGGTACAGCAGCTAACATTACGCGTCTCAAAAAAGCACTGATAGAGAAGGACTTAATAACCTTATCTGCTCCTAAGCATTTAGAAATGAGTGACCCTATTTTAGCTTTATGGCTTAAAAAGAGGGTGTGGAAGGAATATTGAGTCTATGTTGATTCGTGTGGGTGGCGGTTAGCTCATTTCCTCAAAAACTATTATCTTTGAGGTCATGAATACAATAGTGTGGGTAAAATTGTTCTTATGGCAAATTGCAGTATACCCACACGATTCGTTACAGAACTGAAATATTGGACTTAGGGAAACATTATTTATCCTCCCCTCTCTACGTAACGCGTGCTGGAAAGCATGCGTTACGTAGGCGCGTTTGTGGTGTGTAACTCTTTGCTAAATTGCAATTTATATTTGTTCGCTTTCGCGCACCTTTTCTCGCCATGGCAAAATGAAAGCAAGCTTTCTTTTGCTCATTTGGCTTAACGAAAAGGTTCCTTAATATCATTACCCTACACAATTCGTTACAGATTCTTTGTTGTCTAAGCATGATTTATAACCACTTATGTAGTGTTTTATACAATCCATGCTTATAGTGGTTCTTGCGTAAAATTCTAATATTTAAATAATTTGTATATTTGCGGCATTCAGGGCTATATAAATGAGCTTTGAAGTAAGTGGCACGCGTGTCGTGTCGCATTTGTTTAACCGTTATTAAAACAATGAATGTATGAAAAAGCATTTACTTCTTTTTTTGTTTGCATTAATAGCTTTTGTACCCACATGGGCAGAAGGTGTTGCAAGTGCGGAATTAGCCGTAAACGATGACGATTATCCTCCTTCAGGAAACTTGGAGTTTACGTTTGGAGGTTCTGAGCAGCCCAATGCTTCAAGAATACGTCTGTATAGTGTAACCAAAAAGTGTGAGTTGGGTTACTCTTGGCTAGAACGTTACGATCCAGGTGAGTATGTAGCTTGTTTGGTAGGCTTTCAAGAAAATGGAGACCTTTATTATATAGCATCTCCTTCAAAATCGTTTAAAATCACATCTACGTCTAACAAAGTAGTCGTTGATTTACCCTTAGTAGATAACGATGCGTATGTAAGCGTGCCCGTTCGCTTGGTCAATGCCGATGCTTCGTATGACGACTTTAGCATAGCTGAAGTTTCGGTGGTGTATGACAAAATGTTTGAATTTACAAACATTAATATTGATAGTAGCGACCCTGATTATTATTGGTTTAATAATGGTTTTCCCATGAAGATGTTTAAGGGCGAATATGATTTTAGCATGCCGCGCATTCAGTTGGGCAGTGAATGGGTGAAAGCTTATAACGTAACAGGCCACGTGAGTGTAAAAGACAAGTCAAGCACGTTTGATATTGACATGAAAGGCAAGCATTTGTTAAGCAACATTCAGGCCACCGATGCGCAAGGTAATGTGATAGATTGGCAAAAGATGGGGTATGCAATCTATTGGTTCAACATTGTTGATGCGCAAGGCAACGTTTTGTTTACCGCTGATAATAGTGCTATCTTACCCGAAGGTGACTACGATGTGGTGTACCGTGTGCAAAAGTATGGCGAGGATGCGCAATTCTTTAGTGGAAAGTTGCACATTGATGCTCAGAGCGGCAGTACGGCAAATGTACAAATGTCGGGGATCACTGCTGACATTTCAAATGCGAAGGTAGCGTGTCAATCTCTTAGGGCAACAGCGTTGACAGGTGGTTTGTTGATAGAGGGAAATGATGCGGAGAAGGTGTTAGTGAGCGTGTATAATCTATCAGGTGCTTGCGTTATGAATGCCGCCGTAAAATCTGGTAGCATAGTAAGTTTGTCAACCTTGCCTAATGCACCCTACGTAGTACGTTTAAATCAAGCAGGAAGAACGGTTGCCTTGAAGTTTGTAAAGTAAGCAATAAACGTCAAAAATAAAATTGGGGCTGCATTTTAACTCACGGAAGAGCAATTCTTCTTTCGTAAGTTAAAATGCAGCCCCAATTTTATTTTTGACGTTTATTGCTTACTTCTTTATAATCTGCTTTAGCTGCATGTCGAAGCAAAGCGTAGAGTAAGCTGGCATCACCCCACTGGCTGATGACTTGTAAGCCATCTCTTGCGACATGTACACCATCCAACGGTCGTTGACGTGCATGTGCATGAGTGCTGTGGTAAAGCCTTCGACAAGGTTAGATACTTTGAACGTTGTGGGTGTAGAATAGTTGTCGTTGAAGACGTAGTCGTTGTTTTCGTAGATGCCACTGTGGTCGAACACGCGGCCGTCTTTGTAGCTCTCGGTGGGAATGAGGTGGCCCATATAGTTCACCTTGACAGAGTCGGTGTAGAGAGGTGATTCTGTGCCTGTGCCAGTATTGATGACGCGTGCACAAATAGTGTCGGTCGAAGGGCCGCCTGCGGTTTTGGCATAGCTAAGGAAGACGCGCCATTCGCAGTGCGACTGCCAGTCGTCACCATATTGCGCTTGTGCCTCGGCCACCTTTTGGCGTGCTAAGGTGAGCACACTGTCAAAGTAAGCGACGTTGCGTTTCTTCCAGTTGGTGGTGAACTCAAGGTCTTGCTTTTCGTCATCCGTATTGTCCGTACATGAAGTGGCTACCATCGGAGTCACAATGAGTAGGAGAAGAAGGGCGAAGAGAGTTGTTAGCTGTTTCATTTTCTTTATGTTGACAAGTTAACGGGTTAACGAGTAAACGGGTTGACGAGTTGACGGGTAGGTTCGTTTTTAAGGTAACTTACTCGTCAACTTGTCAACCCGTTTACTTGTTAACTTGCTTCAATTTAGTGACGTGGTGATTATTGAATCTTCTTCAACAATGAGGTGATGCTCACCTTATCTTCGATCAAGGTACGGAGGTCGGCAATAGCCACGCGTTTTTGCTCCATAGTGTCGCGGTCGCGGAGGGTTACGCAGTTGTCGTTGAGCGTGTCGTGGTCGATAGTGATACAGTAAGGAGTACCGATAGCATCCATACGGCGGTAGCGCTTACCGATAGAGTCCTTCTCATCGTACTTGCAGTTGAAGTGGAACTTGAGGTCGTTCAAGATCTCGTGAGCCTTTTCGGGAAGGCCATCCTTCTTCACCAAAGGCATTACGGCCAACTTAACAGGAGCCAAGGCTGCGGGCAACTTGAGTATGGTACGTGTCTCACCGTTTTCAAGTTTCTCTTCTGTGTAAGAGTGGCACATTACGCTCAAGAACATACGGTCAACACCGATAGAAGTCTCGATCACGTACGGTGTGTAGCTGCGGTTCTCTTCAGGATCGAAGTATTCAATCTTACGGCCTGAGAACTTGGCGTGTTGTGAGAGGTCGAAGTCGGTACGAGAGTGAATGCCCTCAACTTCTTTAAATCCGAATGGCATCTTAAACTCAATGTCGGTAGCTGCGTTGGCATAGTGGGCCAACTTCTCGTGGTCGTGGTAGCGGTAGCATTCGTCGCCAAAGCCAAGGGCTTCGTGCCATGCAAGACGTGTCTTCTTCCACTGCTTGAACCAATCCATTTCGGTGCCAGGCTTAACGAAGAACTGCATTTCCATTTGTTCGAATTCACGCATACGGAAGATGAACTGGCGAGCTACGATTTCGTTACGGAAGGCTTTACCAATCTGAGCGATACCGAACGGTATCTTCATACGGCCCGTCTTCTGCACGTTGAGGTAGTTAACGAAGATGCCTTGTGCCGTTTCGGGACGGAGGTAGATTGTGCTTGCGCCTTCAGCGGTAGAACCTACTTCGGTCTTAAACATGAGGTTGAACTGGCGAACGTCTGTCCAATTGCGTGTGCCTGAGATAGGGCAAACGATTTCTTCGTCTAAGATGATTTGCTTCAGTTCGTTGAGGTCCATCTTGTTCATAGCCTCAGAATAGCGTTCGTGCAAGGCATCGCGCTTTTGTTGGTGTTCAATTACGCGTGGGTTGGTAGCGCGGAATTTCTCTTCGTCGAAGCTATCACCAAAGCGCTTGCGAGCTTTGGCTACTTCCTTCTCAATCTTCTCTTCGTACTTAGCGATTTGGTCTTCGATAAGCACATCAGCGCGGTAGCGCTTCTTTGAGTCGCGGTTGTCAATCAATGGATCGTTGAAAGCATCAACGTGGCCAGAGGCCTTCCATACGGTGGGGTGCATAAAGATAGCAGAGTCGATGCCCACAATGTTTTCGTGGAGCAACACCATGCTTTGCCACCAGTATTGTTTGATGTTATTCTTCAGTTCAACACCATTCTGACCATAGTCATAGACAGCACCCAGGCCATCATAAATATCACTTGAGGGGAAAACGAAACCGTATTCCTTACAATGCGAAACGATTTTCTTAAAAACGTCTTCTTGTGCCATTTTTCTTTGTATGTTATTATTTGAGTGCAAAGATAGTGCAAACTGAGAGTAATACAAAGCGAGTTTACTCGTTTTTATTACCGAGGTGCAGCCTATCTTATGCAAAGATAGTGCAAGGCGAGCGCAATGCAAAATGAAAGTCAGAAAACTTTCATTTTCACTGCCGAGCCGTAGCCTGTCTTCTTCAAAGATAGTGCAAGGCGAGTGCAATGCAAAATGAAAGTCAATAAACTTTCATTTTCATGGCCGAGCCGCAGCCTGTCTTCTTCAAAGATAGTGCAAGGTGAGTGCAATGCAAAATGAAAGTCAATAAACTGCAATTTATCGGCCTAATTGGGGGCTAATTGGGGGGCGGGTTTGTAACCCGCGGCAGCAGCAGGTTTTGAGCATCTACTTATGGTCGCTTTGCGACTATAAACAGATAATTTACAACATGCTGCTGCCGCGGGTTGAAAACCCGCCCCCCCAATTAGGAAAATAAATTGCAGTTTGTCTGCATTTATATATCTTTTTATTGCATATACTTGCATATATCAATTAAAATGCCGAATATTGCAATCAATTTGATATAACAAAATCTAAACTACTTACAAAAAGAAACACGAAAGCCAATGTTACGTATAGCAATTCAAGCCAAAGGCCGATTGAATGAAGACACTATGCAACTGCTCGCAGATGCAGGCATAGAGGTGGCACAAAGCAAACGAAAATTAGTGGCACGTGCTAAGGGGTTTCCCATTGAGGTGCTCTACTTGCGCGACGACGATATCCCCCAAGCTGTACACATGGGCGTGGCCGATGTGGGCATTGTGGGACTGAACGAAGTGGCCGAACGCCACATGGCCGTTGACGAAGTGATGCGATTGGGCTTTGGTGCTTGCCGTATCTCTTTAGCTATCCCTCGAGAGGTGGACTATCCTGGACTGGAATGGTTCAATGGACGCACTGTAGCTACGTCCTATCCCACCGTCTTGCGCCACTTCTTTGCCGATAAAGGCATTCGGGCCGACATACACGAGATAGCAGGTTCGGTAGAGATAGCCCCTGCGGTGGGCATGGCCGATGCTATATTCGACATCGTTTCCTCAGGTGGTACGTTGGTGCAGAATGGCTTGCGCGAGGTAGAAGAGGTGTTTTATAGCGAAGCAGCTCTTATAGCCCACCAAGGGTTGAGCGAAGAAAAATTAGCCGACATCGAAAAACTCAAATTCCGCTTCAGCTCTATCGTCAATAGTAGAGGTTATAAATACGTATTGATGAACATTCCCACCTCACTCGTCGAAGAAGCCGTGCAACTTTTGCCTGCTATGCGTTCACCCACCATTCTGCCTTTGGCTGCCGAAGGGTGGTGTTCGTTGCACGTGGTCATTGCCGAAGACGTACTGTGGGAAAAAGTAGAACAACTCAAGCAACTCGGCGCTGAAGGCATCCTTGTACTGAACCTTGAAAACATGATACCATAAAACGACGGTTTTACGTTTTTACGTTTTTAGGTTATAAAGTTCATATAGTTGATTATCAACGTGATGTAACTTTATAACCTCATAACCAATAAACTAAAAATCGAATTATTAGGAAAGCCCGTCATTATTCTTTTGTTCAGCCTTTCAAAATTATTACCATTTGATGTTATGCAAATTATCAACCAACCCAAGAAAGAAACGTGGAGCGCCTTGTGTGAGCGCAATGTACCAGACGACGAAAAAGTAATAGAGAGCGTACGCCACATCGTAGCTGCAGTGCGCCAAGAAGGCGATGCTGCACTGCGCCGCTATGCACATGAGTTTGACCATACCGAGATAACAGATATAGAACTCAGCAGCGAAGAGCGCACTGCGTTGGCTGCCCAAACTGCGCCCCAAGTGGCCGAGGCTATAAAAAATGCCTTGCACAACATCAAGTGTTTTCATCAAGCCCAACGGCCCCATGACGTAGTCGTTGAGACTCAAGCGGGCGTACACTGCGTACAGCGAGCCGTGCCTATTCAGCGCGTTGGCTTGTACATACCAGGAGGGCGCGCACCGCTATTTTCTACTGTATTGATGTTGGCCGCTCCCGCTGTTATTGCTGGGTGTAAAGAGATTGTACTCTGTACTCCTCAAGGTCGTGACGGCCATATCGCCCCCGAAATCATTTATGCCGCTAATGCGTGTGGCATACACCACATCTATCGCATCGGAGGCGCACAAGCCATTGCCGCCATGGCTTATGGCACAGAGAGTGTGCCACAAGTGGACAAAATCTTCGGTCCGGGCAATCGTTTCGTTACCCACGCCAAGCAGTTGGTAAGCACGCATACGGCAATCGATATGCCTGCAGGGCCGTCAGAAGTGTTGGTTATGGCCGATGCGTCGGCACACGCTGACTACGTAGCGGCCGATATGCTCTCACAAGCTGAACATGGCCCCGATAGTCAAGCTATCTTGGTGTGTAATGACGCAGACTTTGCGCAGCAAGTGGCCGCAGAGGTAGAACGTCAAACCGCCTTCTTGCCTCGTCGCGAATTGGTAGAACAGTCGTTGAGCCATAGCCGCATCATCATTTTACCTACACGTGAAGAGATGTTGGCCTTCTCTAACGCTTATGCTCCCGAACACCTTATTCTCTCCGTTGCTCACCCATGGGATATGGCCGAAGGCGTGACGGCTGCTGGTAGCGTGTTCATCGGCAACTATTCACCCGAATCGGCTGGCGACTATGCCTCTGGTACAAACCATACTCTCCCCACAAGCGGTTGGGCGCGTTCGTTCAGTGGCGTAAACATTGACAGCTTCATGCGCAAGATAACCTTCCAAGAACTCACACAACAAGGTTTGCAATCGCTTGCTCCCACAATCGTCACTATGGCCGAGGCAGAGGGCCTTCACGCCCACGCCCAAGCCGTTAGAGTACGCAAGGAGTAAGTTGGGAGTTTTGAGATTATAAGGTTATAAAGTTAGTCTTGTTAATTATCCACATGATGAAACTTTTTAACCCCCTTATCCCCCCTGAATCATGTATATACGCGATAATATAAAAAGTCTCCTTCCTTATTCCACTGCACGTGATGAGTACCAAGGGGGCGACATATCCGTTTGGCTTGATGCCAACGAGAGTCCTTATAATAATGGGGTAAATCGCTATCCCGACCCTCACCAAAGGGAACTCAAACAAGCCATAGCCCGATTGAAAGGCGTGCAGCCCGAACAAGTATTTATAGGCAACGGCAGCGATGAAGCCATCGACCTCTGCTTCCGCATCTTTTGCGAACCAGGTGAAGATAATGTGGTTGCCATTGCTCCCACCTATGGTATGTATAGCGTGGCTGCTGCTATCAATAATGTAAATGTAAGAGAAGTTCCCCTCGCAGCCGATACGTATGCGCTTGATATAGAAGCCATGTTGCGTACAGTAGACGAACACACCCGCCTTATGTGGGTCTGCTCACCCAATAATCCAACGGGCAATGCCTTTCCGCTTAGCGAACTTGAACAGTTGGCCACACGCTTTGACGGTGTGTTGGTAGTAGACGAAGCCTATATTGACTTTTCGGACAAGGGCTCGATGCTCAGTGTGCTTAGTCATCACCCCAACGTAGTCGTCTTACAGACCCTCTCAAAGGCATGGGGCATGGCTGGGCTTCGTTTAGGTCTCGCTTTTGCTTCGCCCGAAGTGGCCGCCCTCTTTGCCCATGTGAAATATCCCTACAATGTCAATGGCCCTACACAGCGTGAAGTGATGCAGCGATTGGCCACTGAAGCTCATGATGAACATGTGGCTGAGGTCATTCGCGAACGCCAAGCTTTATCCTCTGCCCTTCTCTCCGCCTCGTGCGTAGTGCGCGTTTATCCCAGCGATGCCAACTTCCTATTAATAAAGGTGTGTGATGCAGATGCCCTTTACGCCCACTTGGTAGCCAAAGGCATTATTGTGCGCAATCGTCATCGCGTCCCCGGTTGCAAAAACTGTTTGCGCCTCACCATTGGTACACCCGAAGAAAACGTGCGCTTGCTGCAAGCCATTCAGTCCTTCTAAATGGTTGGAAAGTACACCTTGATTGGGGGACAATAAGTAATCCTCAACAGGGGGGGACGCGTCGCCTCCAAGTAAGATTGGGCTATTCAAAAAAGGAATTATCTCTTACATTTTTCATTTTGTCCTGCGTATAGGACAGAATTGGCCTCATATTGTCCTGCGTACAAGACAATATGAGAAAAAAATCTTCTTACTCCTATGCAAAAACTACTTTTCATCGATCGCGATGGCACGATTATAAAAGAACCTGCTGATGAACAGATTGACTCGCTCGAAAAGTTAGAATTCGTGCCGGGTGCGATAGGCGGACTGCGCTTGGTAATGAACACTGACTACTTGCCCCTTTTAGTGAGCAATCAAGACGGATTGGGTACACCGAGTTTTCCTGAAGAGACCTTCTGGCCAGCTCACCGCAAGATGTTGCAGACCTTGGCGGGTGAGGGTATTCACTTTGAGCGTGAATACATAGATCGCACCTTTGCCCACGAGGGTGCTCCCACTCGTAAGCCCGGCACGGCCATGCTGACGGAATATATTCAGGGTGACTATGACTTGGCACACTCTTATGTGATTGGCGATCGTGCCACAGACGTGCAGTTGGCTGTCAACTTAGGCTGTCGTGCTATTTTGTTGCAAACGTCGGAGGTGGCTGCTACGCTGCTCAATGACGAACAGCAGCAAGTTTTAGCTTTGGCCACGACCGATTGGCACGAAGTGGCCGAATACTTACGTGCTACCGAGCGCACGGCAGAAATTCGTCGCACAACGGCCGAGACGGATATACACGTACAAGTAGACCTTGACGGACAAGGCACTACACATATTGATACGGGGCTTCATTTCTTCGACCACATGCTCGCACAGTTGCCCCATCACGCAGGCATCTCGCTTCTTTGCACTTGTAAGGGCGATCTCGAAGTGGACGAACACCATACAATGGAGGACGTAGCCATAGCCCTTGGCGATGCCTTGCGCGAGGCGTTAGGCAATAAGCGAGGTATAGAGCGTTATGGATTCGTATTGCCCATGGACGAGTGTGATGCCTTCGTTACGTTCGACTTTGGCGGTCGTATAGACTTCCAGTGGAACGTGCCCTTCACTCGTGAATACGTAGGTGATACCCCGACCGAAATGTTCCGCCACGTATTTCAGTCACTGGCGCAAGCCATGCAATGCAACCTCCACATTAAGGCACGTGGCGAAAATAATCATCACCTCATTGAAGGTGTGTTTAAAGCCTTTGCCCGTGCCTTGCGCCAAGCCATTCGGCGCAACGTTTTTAGTTACGAACTACCCAGTAGTAAGGGGGTGTTGTGAGTTTAATGGGTTTAATAAGTTTAATGGGTTTAATAAGTTTAATGGGTTTAATGAGTTTAATGAGCTGATAAACTGTAAACTATAGTTGTTGGTCAACATAATGTAACTTTTTAACCTAATAACCTCATAACCACATAACCTCAAAACTAAACCCCGAATAATTAGAAATGAGTTTATGATAGCAATCATTGATTATAAAATGGGCAACCTGCGTTCGGTAGAGAATGCACTTCACCGCTTAGGAGCCACCTATCAGGTGACGGCCGATGAACAGACTATTTGCCAAGCCGACCACGTGTTGCTGCCTGGCGTGGGCAATTGTGCTGAGGCTATGCACAACTTGCAGGAGAGCGGACTCATACCCGTGATTAAGCAACTGCGCCAACCCGTGTTGGGCATTTGCGTAGGACTGCAGGTGATGTGTCGCGACTCGGAAGAAGGTGCTGCTGCGGGAGCGTTGACTCCATGTATGAATATATTCGATGCCCATGTGCGACGTTTTCCTTCGCTGCCCGATCTGAAAGTGCCACACATGGGGTGGAATACGTTGGGGAACTTGGAGAAGAAACTCTTTGAAGGCATACACAGTGGCGACTCCGTATATTACGTCCATTCCTATTATCCTACACTCTGTCCTGACACCATAGCTACGACCGAACATGGCCTACTGTTTAGTGCCGCTCTGAAGTACGAACAGTTCTATGGCACCCAGTTCCACCCTGAGAAGAGTGGCGACGTGGGTGAACGAATTCTTCAAAATTTTATCAGCTTATGATGACCATATTACCCGCGATTGACTTAATAGGTGGTCGTTGCGTGCGCCTAACCCAAGGTGACTATGCGCAACAAAAGCAGTATGAGGCAGACCCTGTAGACATGGTGCGCCAATACATCAACCATGGACTGCATCGCATTCACGTAGTCGACCTTGATGGTGCCAAAGCTTCATCGCCCCAAAATCTTGATACACTGCGTACCCTTGCAGCCGTTGAGGGAGTAGAGATAGAGTGGGGGGGAGGCATTAAGACGGAACAAGCCTTGGCCGACGTGTTTGCTGCAGGCGCAAGCTATGCCGTGGTAGGTAGCGTGGCAGCACAGCGTCCCGAATGGTTTGAGGCATGGCTTCAGAAGTATGGCGCTGACCGCATGGTGTTAGGCGCTGATGTGAAGCAAGGCCGCGTGTCGGTGAATGGTTGGCAAGAGGAGGTCGACCTCACCATTGACAAATTGATAGATCGCTTCCTACCTTATGGCCTATCGCAAGTAATCTGCACCGACGTATCGCGTGACGGCATGTTGCAAGGTCCAGCCACCGACCTTTATGTACGATTACAGAAGAAGTATCCTACGGTCGACATCACCGTGTCGGGGGGCATATCGTGTATGGACGATATTATCTCCTTGCAATCTCTCGGTCTACGCAAGGTCATTGTCGGCAAGGCTATCTATGAAGGCCGCATAGCATTAAAGGACTTACAAGTTAACGAATTAACAAGATGACAAGTTAACGGGTAAGTTTGTTTTTTAATTGTGCAGCAAAAGGTAACCCTTTGCACATTCTCACATTCCCCCTTTCCATGCTTAGTAAACGAATTATCCCTTGCCTTGACGTGAAAGAAGGTCGCACGGTGAAAGGCATACACTTTGAGGACCTTCAAGACGTAGGCGATGCCGTACAACTCGGCCAGCACTATGCTCGCACGGGAGCTGACGAGTTGGTCTATCTCGACATCAGTGCCACCCGTGAAGGGCGCAACACCTTTACGCAACTTGTTACGCGCATAGCCGACGGCATTAACATTCCCTTTACTGTAGGCGGTGGTATTAGTACGATAGACGATGCCGCCCGTTTGCTCGATGCAGGAGCCGATAAGGTGAGCATCAACAGTGCGGCTTTGCGCACGCCTGATTTGATTGACCAGATTGCCGCTCGCTATGGTTCGCAGTTTGTGGTTGTGGCCATAGATGCGCGCCACGCACCTTTGCTCCCAACTGACGATGAGGCCCTGGCGCGTTGGACGGTGTGTTCACATGGTGGCACACAACCCACCGAACGCGAACTCTTTACTTGGGCACATGAGGCACAAGAGCGGGGCGCGGGCGAAATACTTTTCACCTCTATGAACCATGACGGCACAAAGTCGGGCTATCCTTGCACTACTTATGCGCGACTCACTGCCAGCCTCCACATTCCCGTCATTGCTTCAGGTGGCGCAGGCAATGCCCACCACATTGCTGAAGTGTTGAACGAAGGGCATGCCGATGCTGCTTTGGCCGCCAGCATTTTCCACTTTGGCGAAATCACCATTCCCGAACTCAAAGCGCAACTTCGTGCCGAAGGACTTGCGGTGAGAATGCAACGTTAATGTGCAAATGCTTTGTTAATGTGCAAATGTGAGAATGTGCAAATGTGCAAATGGTCGCCGTTTGTTGCGCAGTTATAAAACTAACTTACCCGTTAACCCGTTAACTTGTCAACTCAAAAAGAAATGATCTGGGACGATATAAAACTCGAAAAGTGTGCTGATGGACTATTGCCTGTCGTCATACAAGATGCCACAACATTGCGCGTGTTGATGTTGGGCTATATGAATCGCGAAGCATTTGAAAAGACGCAGCGTGAAGGACGTGTCACTTTTTTTAGTCGTACACGTCAGAAACTTTGGACTAAAGGTGAAACCTCTGGCCATTACCTCAATGTAGTAGACATTTACCTCGACTGTGATGCCGACACTTTATTAATAAAGGTACACCCCATTGGACCCACTTGCCACCGTGGTACAACGGCCTGTTTCGATACCCCCGAAGACGAGGGCTTTGTTCGCTCTTTAGCGCAGTTAATTCATAGTCGGCATGAGGAGTTGCCCGAAGGTTCGTACACCACGCGCTTATTTATTAAAGGTGTAAAGGCTATTGCCAAGAAGGTAGGTGAAGAATGTACCGAAAGTATCATTGAGGCCGTTGACGGCAATCGTGATCGTTTTATCTACGAGGCAGGAGACTTGCTCTATCATTACCTTGTGCTCATGGAGCAAATGGGCATTTCAGTCACCGACTTGGAACACGAATTGCGCCTACGCCATTCGTAGTGTAAGTGTTGGTCCTACGTAACGCGTGCTGCAATTTGAAAACTTAACATGAATGAACATTAACGAAATAAATTATGAAAAAAATTAATGAAATAATTAATGGACAATTGATGATAATTAATGTTCAAATAAAGCGTGCTTAAACTTAAACTATTTATGTTGCGCGTTTCGCGCTTTGTTTGAACATTAATTATCATTAATTGTCCATTAATTATTTCATTAATTTTTTTCGTAATTTATTTCGCTAATGTTTATTCTTGTTCTGTTCGACAAATTGCAGTTTGTCTGACTTTCATTTTGTCTTGCACTCGCCTTGCACTATCTTTACATAAAATAGGCTGCGGCTCGACAATCCAAATGAAAGTTTTTTGACTTTCATTTGGATTGTGCTCGTCTTGCACTATCTTTGCATAATAATTAGCTACAAAATCGGAACAAACAATTGTACGCTCTAACAATATAACCGATAAAACAATAAATCCGATATGCGTGATTTTAAAGATATTAAGGTGGCCGTAGCTGGTACTGGCTACGTAGGCCTAAGCATAGCAACCCTGCTATCGCAGCACCATCAGGTGACGGCAGTAGATGTAATACCCGAAAAGGTTGAGAAACTCAACCATCGCATCTCGCCCATTCAAGACGAATATATTGAGAAGTATTTGGCTGAAAAGAAACTTAATCTTACGGCTACGCTCGACGGCCGTGCCGCTTATGCTGATGCCGACTTCGTGGTAATAGCTGCTCCTACTAACTATGACCCTATCAGAAATTACTTCGATACGAGTCACGTAGAAGAGGTGATAGACCTCGTGCTTGAAGTGAATCCTGATGCCGTAATGGTGATTAAGAGTACCATTCCTGTAGGCTATACGCGCAGTCTTTACATCAAGTATGCACAACGTGGTGTGAAGAAATTCAACCTTCTCTTCTCTCCCGAATTTTTGCGTGAGAGCAAGGCTCTTTATGACAACCTTTATCCAAGTCGTATCATTGTAGGGTATCCTAAGATTATTAATCACCCAGAATTTGAGGCTGGGAATGCAGCAATAGCAGCAGTGACCGATGTAGAAATGCTCAAAAAGGCTGCCCAAACCTTTGCTGCCCTCTTGCAAGAGGGAGCTATTAAGGAGAACATTGACACGCTCTTTATGGGAATGAAGGAAGCTGAGGCTGTTAAACTCTTTGCCAACACCTATTTGGCTTTGCGTGTTAGTTACTTCAACGAACTCGATACCTATGCCGAGATGAAAGGCTTGGATAGCAAGGCTATTATCAATGGCGTAGGACTCGACCCTCGTATTGGTACGCATTACAACAATCCTTCATTTGGCTACGGTGGCTACTGCTTACCAAAAGATACGAAGCAATTGTTGGCCAACTATCAAGACGTACCCGAAAATTTGATTGAAGCCATCGTTGAGTCTAACCGTACGCGCAAGGACTATATCGCTGATGCCGTGCTTCGCAAGGCTGGGTATTATAGTGAAAATGGTCAGTGGGACGCAAAGAAAGAGCAAAACTGCGTAATTGGTGTCTATCGCCTCACGATGAAGTCAAACTCTGATAATTTCCGTCAGTCTGCCATTCAAGGTATCATGAAGCGTGTGAAGGCAAAGGGAGCTGAGGTAATTATCTACGAACCTACGCTTGAAGACGGTACTACCTTCTTTGGTAGTCGCGTTGTCAACAACCTTGATGCGTTCAAGGCCGAGAGCAAAGCCATCATTGCCAACCGCTTTGACGATTGCTTAAAGGACGTAGAAGCCAAGGTCTACACGCGCGACATCTTCAGAAGAGACTAAAAATAATGTGGGGTGACGCGTCCTAATTGGAGGCGACGCGTCCTCGCGTCGGCATTGCAGGGTTGAGGCTTATTACGCGCTCAACCCTGTAATATTTTGAAATTACATACCACACACGTAATGTTACAATACAACGTCTGTCTTGAAGGAAAAATCGTGCTCGTTACGGGGGCTGCTGGTTTCATAGGTAGCAACCTCGTCAAACGTTTGTTTCATGATGTAAAAGATATTAAGGTAATTGGTATTGACTCTATTACCGATTATTATGATGTCAACATTAAATACGAGCGCTTGAAAGAAATTGAGGCATTGAATAAAGCGTGGACCTTCATTCACGCTTCCATTGCCGATAAAGAGATGGTAGAGCGCATTTTTACTGACAACCACATTGCCGTAGTAGTCAATCTGGCTGCACAAGCAGGGGTGCGCTATAGTATTACCAACCCTGATGCCTACATTCAGAGCAACCTTATCGGATTTTACAATATACTTGAAGCTTGTCGTCACCATGAAGTAGAACATCTCGTCTATGCTTCCTCTTCATCTGTATATGGCAGTAATAAGAAGGTGCCTTATTCTACTGACGATAAAGTGGACAATCCTGTCAGCCTTTATGCTGCTACGAAGAAGAGTAACGAATTAATGGCGCATGCCTACAGCAAACTTTACAACATACCTTCAACAGGCTTGCGCTTCTTCACCGTCTATGGCCCAGCTGGTCGTCCTGATATGGCTTACTTCGGCTTTACCAACAAACTTGTAAAAGGTGAAACGATTAAGATCTTCAACTACGGCAACTGCAAGCGCGACTTTACCTACGTTGACGATATTGTAGAGGGGGTAGTGCGCGTCATGCAACATGCTCCCGAAAAGCAAGTGGGCGAAGATGGACTTCCTATTCCGCCCTATAAAATATATAATATAGGCAATGGTGCACCCGAAAATTTGCTTGACTTTGTCACCATACTTCAAGAGGAACTCATTCGGGCCGCCGTTCTCCCAGCCGACTACGACTTCGATGCTTACAAAGAACTCGTGCCTATGCAGCCCGGTGATGTGCCCATCACTTATGCCGACACGACTCCTTTAGAACAAGATTTCGGCTTTAAACCCAATACCTCGCTTCGCACAGGCCTTCGCCACTTCGCTAAGTGGTATGCTCGTTATTATCAGCTTAAATAGCAGCAGATGGGGGACAACAGTCTTCAGGCCTATGTCACCAAGTTTATGTTAATAAAAGCGCTTTTGCACGAAAAAGATGCAGTTTCTGTTTAAAACTGCATCTTTTTCGTGCAGTTTTTCTTAAAAGCTGCACCAATTCATAAAAGTTTAGACGACTTCATAATTTATGACAGAGTCGTATATTGCATAATGACAAATTCTCAAAAGAATGAATGAACTCACATGATTTAAACCTTGGTAAGTTCAGACGCGCGTCGTAGTTCGTGTTCGAGTTCGAAGAAACGTTATTCGTATAAGCGAGACCGCTGTTCGCATTCGAGTTATTGTGCCAGACCGAAGAACACAACGGCGCGTTGATTTTTCGGCCTTTTGTCCTTGTTATACTATTGGACGTACAATGTCCACCTTTAAGCCGAGTGCGTCAATAATGCGAAAAAACATTCCCACACCAGGCTCTATCACGCCTTTCTCTATGCGTGAGATATAGGTCTTGTCTGTCCCGACTTTCTTTGCGAGGTCTGATTGGGTCATGTGTTCCTGCTTACGGGCATCATAGATTATCTGCCCCACGCAATAGTTGGTGGCTTCCTTTCTGAAAGCCTCTCGTTCTGCTGTTCCTACCGCTCCATACTTGGCATCAAGAATGGCATCGAAACTGGTAATGTCATTTCTTTCCTGCATAATATTCCTTTTTAAGTTCAAGTGCCTTGTCTATCTCCTTGGAGGGTGTCTTCTGGCTTTTCTTTTGAAAGCCGTTGAAGAGCATCACGATGTTGCCCTCGTCAAAGATAAAGAACGCACGGTATATGTTACCATTGTAGGAGGCTCTAATTTCATAGATGCCTTCCTTTATATATTTTACAAATTTCTCGCTCACTCTGTCCTGCATCTTTAGCACGTCAAGCACATAGTCTATCTTCTTCTGTGCTCCTGCTTCCAAGGCGCGATAGAACGTGAGGAAGTAATCTTTGTAAACTAATATTCTCCGTTCTGAATTCATGGTGCAAAGGTAGTGCAAATTGAGCGCAAAACATCAAGCTTGCTTGAATGTTTTGCCGAGATGCAGCCTACCTTATGCAAATGTAATATTAAAAGTTGATATATCATACAACTTTTGTCTTTATTTTGTAGGGTTCGAAAAAATTTGTCGGCCTAATTGCAGTTTGTCTCACATATATCCATACGTTTTCAGAACCTTTGATTTATCTTTCATGTTTCATTTTTTGTTATAAAGTAATTGAATATCAATCATTTCAAAAAGTGAAACATACGA
>ENA-UPWO01000501-UPWO01000501.1-human-gut-metagenome-genome-assembly--contig:-NODE-501-length-23406-cov-254.788289_pt1 | contig 23406 bp, 20 predicted proteins | sample MGYA00250056_ERZ773388 | MGnify/ENA primary metagenome ERZ773388 (study PRJEB29103, sample SAMN06112004) | human gut metagenome | biome: human gut; feature: ankylosing spondylitis patient; material...
TATCTATGTAATCAGTTCGCCTAACCCATTCATCAAGGCGATAGACAATGCCGTAGCCGGTTTGCCTAGAGAATTGAAGTACGAGGATTTCCAGAAGTGGCTTACCAAGAACCGTACAGCCGATAAGGATATGCAGGTAGAAATCAAAACCATCTCCGTAAAGAAATAACAGCAAAATAAAAGCCCAGGGCGGAATGCTCTGGGCTTTTTATTTTTATATGGTGTTTGCACTATCGCTCACGCAAAAAGTACTAGCGTAAAATGAAGTGAAACGCTGAAACGCTCAGCTATATCGAATTTTCAAGTGAAACGCTGAAACGCTCAGCTTTTATAATCTCTTGATCACAGATTCCAGCTGCTCACCCAATCCGATGGTATAACCCTGAGAGAGGAATACCACTCTGTTGAAGGTATCAGAAATCGTGAAGATAGGAAGCAGGTTCTTGTTCTGAAGCTTCATGTTCTCCACCATCTCCTTGCGGCAGGAACCATCCTTGTCGATACCGAAGATGATGTTCTTTGGCAAACCAGGGAACTCTGAGATTCTGAACTTTTTGGCAGATGCCTCATCCTCAAAGAGAATAACGATAGGACGACCCCACTTCTCGAATACCTGTGCCACCTTGGCGATGTCCTTCAAGGCGTGGTTGGTTGGCTCCTGACCTACACCGATCATACCTGTTACGAAGTAGCCGCGACCTGTCTGGCTCAAAAGGCTAACCTCCTGATTGCTTGGCAAGAGGATGAACTTGGATTCTGAATTGAAGTTACCCTTTACGGTAATCTCTGTCTCAGAACTGCGCAGATTCATATCCACCTGGGTAGTAGCCCCCTGCTTTACATGGAACAGCTGCATCTCTGCGAGCACACCACCGTTGGCAAGACGGGTACCAGATACCAGGGCATAATCGCCCTCATCCATATCTACGCCATTCTTGAAGGTACCGCTCCAGGTACAACCCTCCTCAGGATACTCCAGGAGCGAGGTAGAACCATCAGGGTTGATGCGATGGATAGTGAAATGGCTGTAGTACTTAGGATCATCCACAGCACCATTATCCTTGTAGTTCAGCACGAACTTGCCCATGGCAGAAGCCTTCTGCACGGCATTGTCGAAATCTACGTCAATCCATTCGCCACCATTGGCATTCTTATACTGAGTCTTCTTGGTCACCTCATCCACCTGAGCCTCGATGCCCAAGCTTCTGGCTACATCTACGAAGAAAACCTTGCGAGAGCGGGCGTCTGTAAGGCGTGAACGATATACGCCGATAGGTGTCTGGGCAATCTGCAGAGCCTTCAGGTCTGGATTGATGCGGATATTCTTCTTCACCCACTCTACCAGGAGATTAGGATTATTCTTAAAGGCTACCTGCTGCTTGGCAAACTCCTTCTCGAAGAACTGCTTGAACGGAGTGATGATCATCTCGTTTTCCACGCGAGGAGAAAGCTGATCGCTCTTGGCATTGAAGTTATCTTCCAGGATATCCATCTGCATATCTCTCAAGTCCTTGGCACTCAATGTACCGAGCAGCTTAATGGCACGGTCGATACGGTCCTTGTGATTCTTCAGGAAGGTGAGGATAACACGGTGGTTACCGCTTGAACCTACCAGATACTTCACCATCTTCTGGGTATTCTCCTCAGAACCTGCAGCAAGACCATTATCCTTCAGAGCCTGCAATGCACTCTCCTTGTTGTAGAAGGTTGCGAGATAGGCATGGCGGATAGAATCCTCATAGGCAAAGCGCTCCAGGTTCTTGGCTCTTGCCTCGGCAGAAACCTCTGGGATATTGGCATGCTCTGGAGGAGGAACGATATCGAAGGAGTCACGGAAGAGGATGGTCTTCTGCTCAGCGCCAGGTACAGTTACCTGATGATCCATACGAACCACTACCTTCTTGTCCTTGCCGAAAGAAGCCTTGGCAAAGCCATACTTGCCGTTCTTGGATGCCCAGATCATCATATCGCCCTTGCCGGCAGAAAGGAAGGTGGCACCATCAGCACCTGTATATTTGGTTACTACGGTGCAGAACTCTGCATAGTTGTAGATTTTGAAGTCCACCTTGGCACCATCTACAGGATTGCCTGCTGCATCTACGATTTCGAAATCGATGCGGGCAGAAGAACCGTAGTTGTCGATGAGGTTGATCTCGGTATAGTTGGAAGTGCGGAGCATTACCTCCTCAGGACCATTGTAGTCACCGAACGCCTTGGTATGCATCAGCATCGCACGGGATGCAGGAGCATTAAACCAAGCCAGGTTCAGTACAGCTTCCGGCTCGCAGGCACCCAGGAAATACCAGGTACCATCTGCCCAAGCCTCTACCCAGGCGTGGTTATCATCGGTATGTGCCCAGCGTGGGGTATAAACCTGGCGTGCAGGAATGCCAATAGCTCTCAGGGCAGCTACCGTAAAGGTACTCTGCTCACCGCAGCGGCCGTAAGCCGAACGGATGGTAGAAAGAGGAGCCGAAGTACGGCCATCGGATGGTTGATAGGTTACCAGCTCGTGGCACCAGTGGTTTACCTCGAGGATAGCATCCTTCATACCCATACCCTTTACGCGCTCCTTCAATTCCTTGAAAAATACCATACGCGAATTATCCAGGTTCTCATTGTTGATGCGTACAGGGAGCACGAAGTGGCGGAAGAGCAACTCAGGCACCTTGTTTCCCCAAGCCATCTGCTGGCGTGCCTCGAAACTGGTGCGCACATTCTCCAGGAAGAAGCTGGTAGGATAGTCGGTTACATCAGCCACAGGCATGTAGGCATAGAGAAACTGCAAGGCTCCCTGCTCATCGGCTGTAGCTTTCTGCTTCTTGAGCATCTTCTGGTCATAAAACTGCTTACCTACAAGATTTACCTTCTGTTTGAAGGCCGTTTCCACTTTCGTGCGATAAGCTGCATCGGTAATGAAGTGGCCGTTTGCTGCCAACATTGTCTGCCAAGAGGCTAAGAATGTAATGGCGAACATTACTAAAAACTTTCTCATTGTTAGTTAGCTTTTTAATTATATTTATTATATTCCAGTTAATATATTGATGTTACGTTACAAACTTTCTGCAAAAATAATGTTTTTTTTCGAAATAATAGCCATCCCCAAAAGAAAAAATGTTATCTTTGCAGCAAATATTGAGAAATCAAGTAAAAAGAGAAAAAATTAGTAATAATCAAATAACTAAATAGAAAGAAAAAATAGAAACTATGAACAGAGACGATTTTAAGTTTGAAATATGCGCCAACAGCGTAGAGAGCTGTCTGGCTGCGCAGGAAGGTGGAGCCAACCGTGTGGAACTGTGTGCAGGCATACCTGAGGGTGGTACTACCCCATCGTATGGCGAGATAAAGGTTGCCCGAAAGTTGTTGGATAAGACCTTGCTCCACGTCATCATCCGCCCTCGTGGTGGCGATTTTCTCTACACTCCACTGGAGATTGAACGCATGGAGGAGGATATCTGCCTCTGCAGAGAACTGGGCGTTGATGGCGTAGTGATAGGATGCCTCACAGAGGATGGAGAAGTGGATATGGAGGCGAACCGCCGACTCGTGGAACTGGCGAAAGGCGGTGATGAACTGAAGCCGATGAGCGTTACTTTCCACCGTGCCTTCGACCGAGCAGCCAACCCTCAGAAAGCCTTGGAAGACATCATCTCCCTGGGTTGCGACCGTATCCTTACATCGGGTCAGCAACCTAAGGCAGTAGAAGGCGTAGCGCTTCTTTCAGAGCTCAAGCAGGCAGCAGCCGGACGAATCATCCTCCTTGCCGGATGTGGCGTAAACGAGGATAACATCCGCACCATCTTCGATGCCACAGGTATCCACGAATATCACTTCTCGGCAAGAGTCAATGTGCCGAGCAAGATGAAGCAGCTCAACACCAACGTGTATATGGGTGCCGAAGGTGCTGATGAAAGCAACTCTCCTGTTACTTCTGCTGAAAGAGTAAAGCAAACCATCGCCAACCTTTTGGGATAGGATTATTCTAAAACGAAAAAGTTTTTTCCGATAACAAGAAAGGATTTTTTCCGATAACGCAGACCGCGTTTTCCCACAAAATAGAAAAGTGTCGCAATTTCCAATATTCCAGGAGATTACGACACTTTTCCAATATAATATTCACACAATCTTAGAGTGCGATTTCCACAACCTTATCCATCTCTGTAGGAACCTCACCGAGATTCAGGAGCACACCGCCTTCGCACTTCTGAACCTTCACCGGCTTCTTGCTGGCAAAGTCGAATGCCTTCTTCACCTTCTTGTTTCCGAGAGGCAGGAAGAGGCTCTTATCCTTCAGGTTCAGGATATGAACGAAGAGACGATTGCCCTTCTGGGTAGTAACACCCCAATCGTGAGGAGCCACGATGCCACCGCGGGTACCATAGATGGTTTCGCCGTAAGTCTTCATCCACTCACCCATCTCAGCCAGGCGCTCCAATGCAACTGCAGGAAGTTCGCCATCTGGCTGAGGGCCGATGTTCATCAGCAGGTTGGCATTCTTACCAGCTGCATTCACCAGGTAATGTACCAGCGTCTTGGTAGATTTATAATCCTGGTCGGTAATCTTATAACCCCACATGCCGTTCATGGTCTCGCAGGTTTCAAGAGGCAGGCGACTGATGTCCTGACCCGACAATCCTGCCTTATTCTCTCCAGGAAGATCACGCTCGAAAGCCTGAACATCCTCACCCTCGAAAGGAGAAGAGTGATGGTTGTTTACGATCAGGCAGCCTGGCTGCAGGCGATGGATAAGCGCATACTGCTCTGGTAACTGCCAATCGAAGTTAGGATTCTGATCCTGATCCCACCATCCGTCAAACCAGATACATCTCACCTTACCGTAGTTGGTAAGAAGTTCTGTAAGCTGGTTGTTCATAAACTGATAGTAGCTCTTCCAGTTACCCTCAGGGTTAGGGCGTCCGGTACCTCTACCTGTTCTTCCCCAAACAGCATCCTCACGATACCAGTCGATATGAGAGTAATAAAGGTGCAAAGCGATGCCCTGCTTGTGGCACTCATCAGCCAGTTCCTTCACGATGTCGCGACGGAAAGGAGTAGCATCTACTATATTATAATCAGAATACTTGGTCTTGAACATAGAGAATCCCTCGTGGTGGCGAGTGGTGAAGCAGATATACTTGGCACCTGAAGCCTTGATGGCAGCCACCCATTTGGCAGCATCAAACTTAGAAGGATAGAAACCGCCAGCCAGCTTGGCATACTCCTTGTAGTTCAGGTCCTTATTGGTCATTGTCCATTCGCCGGTAGCGAGCATGCTGTACAATCCCCAATGCAGGAAGATACCGAACTTATCGTCCTGGAACTGCTTGCGTGATTCCAGGTTTTCTGCAGATGGCTGATAATGCTGAGCCTTATTTTCCTTGGCAGCATCATTCGCAACCATGGCATTAGCCGAAAGGCAAGAGCAACCCAAAGTAAGGATTGCGGCACATAATTGTGATTTGAAATTCATTTTTATTCCCATAATAAAATTGTTATAGTTAGTTATGATGGTGCAAATATACAACTTTTTTTTCAGAGCAAAGCGATAAAACACAAAAAACTCTATATAATAGGATAAAAAAGATGCCTGCAGCGAGATAAGGAAGACCAGGAATGGGGATAAGAAGGGAGTTTTTGGGAAGATTTTGGGAAAAAGATACAATGTTATCATAATTTAAAAGATATAATAAAATTATAATTTATTCAATTTTATTTGGAAGTTAGAAAAACTATTTGTATCTTTGCATTGTCGGTCAGAAAGAAGTATAGCAAAACATCTGAGCAATAGGATATTCCCAGATATACAGCAGTACTTGTCTGATAACGACTACAAGAACAAGATTATTAATATAAAAAGAAGAAAGGAAACATTATGAAGAAATATGTATGTGACGTTTGTGGTTGGATTTATGATCCAGAAGTAGGAGATCCAGAGGGTGGCATCGCTCCAGGTACAGCTTTCGAGGATATCCCTGATGATTGGGTTTGCCCTCTTTGCGGAGTAGGCAAGGACGATTTCAGCCCTGTAGAGGAGTAAGACTCTTTTGGGGAATCCCCCGAAGGAAATACTCACAAAGGAATCATCTGAATGAAAAGCCTGATATTCAGGCAACACATTCATAAAATAATAGGAGGAACCATTATGACAAAGATTAGAGAAATCTACCGCTGCCAGATTTGCGGCAACGTGGTAGAAGTAGTAAACCCGGGAGCCGTGCTCAGCTGCTGTGGCGAACCGATGAAGCTGATGAAGGAAAACACCAGCGATGGCGCCAAGGAGAAGCACGTGCCTGTGATAGAACCTATCGAGGGCGGCTACCGAGTAACTGTAGGAAGTGTGGAGCATCCGATGCTCCCAGAGCATTACATCCAGTGGATTGAGCTGCTCACCCCTACCGATGTGCTCCGCCATGAGTTGAAACCAGGCGAAAAGCCGGAAGCCATCTTCATGACAAGCGCTGAAGCCAAGGATGTTACGGCTCGCGAATACTGCAATCTCCACGGTTTGTGGAAAGGGGTAATTGAAGGATAAAAACCATCATACCAACAAAAGGTCTCATATCGTTTTCCCAATGTAGGGAATATGATATGAGACCTTTTTAACTTTATTTACATCTCGTTTCTTGCCACATTCACCAGGAAATATCTATCTTTGCCGACAAAACGCTATAGATGATGAGAAGAATATGGAATGATCTTACATCAATGCGCTTGCTGCTGGCATTATTCATCTGCATCTGCTTGATTTCCTGTTCACAAGATAAAACAACAGAAACCATACGCTCCGCCTACTATTGGAGTACGACCTGGCAGATGGACAGCAGCAAGAAGAACTTCATCCAGAAACACCATATCAAACGACTCTACGTTAGATTCTTTGATGTGGTAAGGGATGCAGAGGGAGAAATCATGCCCAATGCTACCCTGCAATTTGATACAGCCGATGAGAAAAGGACAACTGAAGAAAAGGAGAAAGAATCTCTGATGCCGAAAGGAATGGAGATTATCCCCGTTGTCTATATCGTAAACGACTGTTTCAAAGCAAATACCAAGACGAATCCTATCCGCAACGACAAGTCGGGCAGAAAATCTTCAGATGAAACACCCCGGCAACTCGCAGATAAGATTCTGAACCGCATCCTTCAGATGAACGAAGCCAATGACATCGAGAACGTGAAAGAGATTCAGATAGACTGCGACTGGACAGCATCAACGCAAGAAGCTTATTTTAAATTCCTCCATATTTTAAAGGAGAAAGCCAAAGACAAGCAGATACAGCTGTCAGCCACCATCCGGCTACACCAGCTCTCGATGACCCCACCCCCTGTGGATAGAGGCATCCTGATGATGTATAATACGGGCGATGTAAAACAGCTAAGTTGCCAAAAGCCGATACTCGATATGAAGGATGTGGCTCCTTACATCCAGCATCTGGGCAGTTATCCGTTGCCGCTTTCTGCCGCTTATCCGCTCTTCAGCTGGCGAGTCCTCTTCAGAGAAGGAAAATTCGTAGGCATCATGCATGCAGATGATGATTTCCCCGTATTGCCAAACGACAGCATCGTGATAAGAAAGCCCGAAATGAGCGACATCATGGAAGCCGTAAGAAGCATCAATCATCAGGATGAAGACATCAACAGCGAGGTCATTCTCTTCGACCTCAACACCGATAATATCAAACGATTTAAATCAGAAGATTATGAAAAGATTTTTAATCATAGGAGTGATGGCAGCAGCATTTAGCACCCACGCCAACGCCTGCGTTGCCGAATACTCTGATCACAACTATTATATGTTCAGCGTGTTCAATCGCGACCAGACTTCGCCGGCGTATCTCTACGACATCGCCAGCTACTGGCAGAAGTATGCCGGCAATACATCCTCCATCAACTTATCTTTCTACAGATGGAACAAGGAGGACATTAAGAAAATAGCCCAAAGCAAGAAGGATGCAGGAATGCTTTCTTACTTAAGGAACCTGAATGCCTACCTGGATGCCTGCGAGAAACTGAATCCCAATGCCTGGAATTACGCCTCTAAGCAAGAACGACTGCAGATACAGCAATCGCTGACACGGCTCAACAATGCCGCCAAAATTTATAAAGGCACCCAACTCAAGAGCCAGTATGCCCTGCTCCGTATGCGCACCAACATGATGAAAGGATTCCACCAGCAGAACATCACCTATTGGAATGCCATCGCCTCCCGACTTCCGAAATCACCATGGCGAGAGGCGATGCGCAACATTTATGCCCGGGCTTTATGGAAGACGGGAAGACATCAGCAGGCACTGGATATCTATGCCGAGCAGGGAGATATGGCAAGCATCAGGGTGCTCGCCCGAAACTATCGCAATCTTGCAGGCATTCAGAGCACTTATTTCAAGAATCCGAACTCGGCTATGCTCACCTATCTGGTGCAGGATTTCGTGAACAACTGTCAGCAGACGATAGACAGTCGCTCCAAAGAACAGTTAAATAAGGAGTGGATTGAGGAAATAGGCGCCAAGGTTATCTATCAGAAAGAAGCCCTCAACTTCATCACCTTTGCCAATAAGGTCATCGCCGAAGGCAAGACGCAGAATCCTTGTCTGTGGCGCTCTGCCACCGCCATGCTCCATTATCTCTATGGATATCAGCGGGAAGCATGGAAGGAAAGCACCGAAGCCATCAAGCTAGATGGCACACAGAGAATGAAAGACAATGCAAGAGCCATCCGACTTCTGGTTTCTACCCGAAATGTACAGGTGGATAGCGATTACCCACAATATCTGGTCGGCGAATTCAAATGGCTCAATGAGATGGCAAAGGGAGAAAGCCAAAAAGCGAAGGGAGAATACCCGAAAAAGGATGATTTCACCAATCCCGACATTCATTATATTGAGGTGATGGAGCGTGTAGCTTACCGCGCCCTGTACAACCGGTTCAAGACGATGGCAGATAAGGCGAAAAAGGAAAACCGGCAGGAAGCCGGCAGAGATTACGAAAGCATAGCCACGGCGATGTATGGCATGATGGATGCCTACATGCGAACCTTCTACAAGGAGCAACAGAATGAAGAATACATCAGCCGCTATCTTTATTCATCAGAATACGCCATTCGTCTTGACTCACTCTCTGCGCAGCAGCTGGCAGATTACTATCGCTTCATCACCGCTCAGCATCAGGATGCCTTCGAGCAATACGTCTGCCAGTCACTCTATCGCAATGCCGATTTCTTCAAGGACATGATAGGCACCAAGTATCTTGCCGAAGGCAATTTTGGCGAAGCTGCCCGCTGGCAGAAGGATGTATCCCTGAAGTTCATCAACAACCAGGCCATCAGCTTCTACGCCGAGAAGCGCAGCTATACTGTGCCTTACTGGTTTAACCACCAGAAGGTGAATGATTCCAACATGTGGAGCATTCAGGGCAGTTATGCCCACCTGAAGGAGAACCCGAAATGGAAATTCTGCCAGGAGATGAACCAGCTCATCAGCCAATACAATGTGGCTCGTGAAGGCGAAGTTAGAGAAAAACTTGCCTATGAGCTTGCCACCCGCTATTATCAGGCATCCTGCTATGGCGACTGCTGGTATCTTACCCATTATGGCAAGAGTGTAGCCGATAGTGCCCGCACAGGCGAAGCCGATTTCGCAGCTATCGCTCAGAAATATCTCAAGGTGAGCAAGCAAAGCAGTAACCTCACGCTTCGCTATCATTCGCTCTATGCCCTCTCATCCATCGGCATCGATCCATGGTTTAAGATAACCTACGATGCCAACTGGAAAGAGCAGAAGCTTCTACAGCCACAATCCGCTCAATATCAGGCTATGATGGAATGGAGCAAGTTCTGTCATCAGCATCCGGAAATTGTGGATCAATACACCACCCGATGCGATGTATTGAAGCAATTCGAAAAAAATCTCTAATCTCTTACCATTTTCCCAGCGCTGGGAAAATGGTAACTTTTTCACAGCAATCGAGTAACCGCCTTGTCATAGTTGCTCAATCGCTGTACCCATCGTATATCTTGATTCTCTGACATAAGCCTTGATTTTTTCGCAAAGGTAAGAAAAGTTTTTGAGAAAACCTATACCACCAGCCCTTTTTCTCGTCTCATACCCCAAGTTTTAGTTAATTTTCCACGATTTTTTTGTATCTTTCATTTATAATGTGTAACTTTGCGTCAATATATTTAAAGTAATACAACAATGGCAAAAACAATAAGCAGACAGCTGATCAAAACGGCAACAGCGCCAAGAAGACCACCAGGAAAAAGAAGAAGAGGTTTCCATCCAGCAGCAAACGAATTCATCTTCGAACAGAGATTCCGCCTCTTACCGCTCAAGTCAGCCAAAGAATTTGATAGACCAAGGAATATCTTTCCTCTCAGGCTTAGCCGAAACCTTAAAGTCGCCAGAAGCCACAGCCCAGCTGGTTGATTCCATCGTTGGGAAAAACGAGCAGACAGGCGAAACCTCCATCAAGATACCTGTGGAGAGCAAAGAGACTGTCTCTAATCTCTTGAATCTCACAGGAAAGTTGTTTACAAAATAAGTCATGGGTAAAAAGAAACATAAGCATCAAGGACATTATTGCAAGATGTGTGGAGAGTATAAATCCAACGAGTCGTTCAGTGGTAAAGGACACAGACTGCACATCTGCAAGAAATGTATATCAATAAGAAATAAGGCTAAAAAAGAAAAGAAACGTTTAGAACATGATAGAATTAACGAAGTCTCAGAAGAAAACAGCTCGCAAGCTCATTAATTTGGGCTTGCAGCGAGAGTGCGCCAAGTTCATGCAATCTACCAAAGATTTCATGAACAAGAACGCATCAGCAGAGGATGCACACGATGCATACCTCAAACTATATGATAAGGTATACCAATTCGACAAGCATATCGCTCGCCGATACGATGGGATGTCAGGAGGTAGATATTACATCACCGTATGTTACCTATACTATGACGGAGTATTGACTGACGAAGACATCCGAGAGTTTGACGATGAGCTATATAACAGTTTGAAAGAAGCCAAGAAGTCTTTTCAAAATTAAACGATATGAGTTACACAGAATATTCTTGTAGCAGACTAACTTTTAAAGCTTGCATAATAGAATCCTTAAAAGAAAACGACGTTTTCTGTATAAAGACACCTGTTGGGAGTTTTCAAATGACGAAAGGAGATTTTTACAAATCTTTTCCAAATGTTATCCAAACAAAAAGTTACAGAGAACAAGGAGTGTATAGTTACACGAAGACTCCCCAAAAAGCCAATAAATACTTGTTTGAACGAAATGAGACGAAAAACATTGGTTTAAAATCAAAACAAACAACTCCAGATTTGGTCGGTGATAATATACGAAGAAAAATCAAGGAAATTGGTCAACTATGGCGTTCTTCAGAATTCAACCCTAAAATATCAAAAGAAACATTAGATTATTGGAACAAAATCATTAATGACTGGGTGGATGCCAAAGACATGCCATTAATTGTTCGAAAAGACATTAAATTCCGAGGTCAATCTTTCATACATCCTACAGGAAGAGAAATTATAGTTTCTGACAATACATTTGCAATCTGGGTATATGGTCAAGTTATGAAACAACATACCCCAACATTGAAAGAAATTAAAGAAATGCTTCAAAACAATATGATTCCTATGCAGTTTATGCAAACTAAAGATGGCAAACAAAAAGCAAAGTATTCCAAGCCTTTAGGAACAGATGCTTTACAAGGATGGAAGCTATGTCACATTGAACCTATCGGTTTTAACTGTTCAAAAAGCATAAATGAAATAGATATACATTCTATAGAAGAGCATTTCCGTAAATATGCGAACCCATACAATATGTTTGTTCTACCAAAAGAAATTGGAGATTTAGGAGAGATACAAGTATTTATTGATGAGCAAAGAAGGAAATAAATAACCTTTTCCTTGCTACAACCAAATAAAAAGCGTAACTTTGCCGAAATATCATAAAAATAAGCAATTATGAAGGAAGAAGAAATCAAAGAATTGTTCGAGCAATTCGAAGCTATTGCCAACGAATACGAAGGCGTAGAATGTTGGAGTGCAAGAGAACTTGCACAAGTGTTGGGTTATTCCAAATGGGAAAGATTTGAAGGAGTCATCGAGCGAGCTAAAGACGCTTGTATCAACGCTGGCGAAATGGTAGAATATCATTTTCCCGGCGTTGGGAAAATGATACCTCTTGCTAAAGGTGCTCAGCGTGAAGTCAAAGACTACATGCTGACTCGTTATGCTTGCTATCTCATTGCCCAAAACGGTGATCCACGCAAGCCACAAATCTCTTTTGCCCAAAACTACTTTGCCGTACAAACTCGCCGAGCAGAATTGGTGCAAAAGCGTTTGCTGGAATACGAACGTGTACAAGCACGTGCAAAACTTGCAGAAACAGAGAAGCGTCTCTCTGGTGTGCTGTATGAAAGAGGGGTGGACAGCAAAGGCTTTGCCATCATTCGCTCACTAGGTGACAAGGCGTTGTTTAATCTCGACACGGCTCTTCTCAAACGTAAATTGGGTGCTCCTAACAGCCGACCTCTCGCCGATTTCCTTCCAACACTAAATATTAAAGCTAAAGATTTTGCTGCAGAAATGACTTCTGTCAACGTTCAGCAAAAGGATTTACATGGTCAGCAATCTATCTGTCAAGAGCATGTCGATAATAATAAGGCTGTTCGTAATATGATGCTCCAACGTGGCATTGTGCCAGAAAATCTTCCTGCAGGTGAAGATATCAAGAAAGTAGAACGCAGATTAAAATCTGACGAAAAGACATTGACCAAAAAGAATAGCAAAAAGAAATAATATCTATCATAATTCTATAACAAGAGAAGAAGCTAGAATTTCACTGCACATCAGCCGTCCAACACTCGCACATCACCTGTTATGCAAGCGCACAACAGCTGTTGTGCGGTCGTAGGAACTAATTCTTCCGGCAATTACTCCTATATCTTCCGGCAACTTCCATTATATGTCTCAAAGACTTTTGTTATACCTTCCAGGTACTTTTCCTATATCTTTCGATGACTTTCCTTATATACCTCAACGTTCTCCCCTATATCTTTCTGCATCCGCAAGCGTTTCAGCGTTTCACTTGTTTTTCCAACATCAATTTTCCCTCATCTATGATTTTTAGTTAATTTTCCACGATTTCTTCGTATCTTTCATTTATAATGTGTAACTTTGCACCCAGAAATTTAAACGTTTAAAGATAAAATGGCATTAAAATGTGGTATTGTAGGTCTCCCAAACGTGGGTAAATCTACACTGTTCAACTGTCTGTCTAGTGCAAAGGCACAGGCAGCTAACTTCCCTTTCTGTACTATCGAACCAAACTTGGGCGTCATCACCGTACCAGATGAGCGACTCAACAAGTTGGCAGAGATTGTTCACCCAGGACGCATCGTCCCAGCTACTTGCGAAATCGTAGATATCGCAGGTCTCGTAAAGGGTGCCAGCAAGGGCGAAGGTCTTGGTAACAAATTCTTAGGAAATATCCGTGAGTGCGATGCTATCATCCACGTAATCCGCTGCTTCGACGATGACAACATCGTGCGCGAAGGTGGCGCCAAGGTTGACCCATTGGAGGATAAGAGCGTCATCGATACAGAGTTGCAGCTCAAAGACCTGGAAACCATCGAATCTCAGCTCGCCAAACAGCAGAAGACTGCTGCTGCCGGCAACAAGGATGCCAAGCTGATGGTTACCGTTCTGGAGGCTTACAAGGCTGTTCTGGAGCAGGGAAAGAACGCCCGTGGCGTAACTTTCGAAAGCAAGGAAGAGCAGAAGGTGGCTCACGACCTCTTCCTCCTCACTACCAAGCCTGTACTCTACGTTGCCAATGTTGACGAGGCTTCTGCCAAGACCGGCAACGAGTATAGCAAGAAGGTAGAGGAAATCGCCAAGGAAGAAGGTGCCGAGTGCATGGTCATCGCAGCCAAGACTGAGGAAGACATCGCTTCTCTCGAAACCTACGAGGACAAACTGATGTTCCTCGAAGAGCTCGGCCTGGAAGAGAGCGGCGTAAACCGACTCATCAAGAAGGCATACGCCCTGCTAAACCTTGAAACATTCATTACCGCAGGTGAGATGGAGGTAAAGGCATGGACCTATCACAAGGGCTGGAAGGCTCCTCAGTGTGCCGGAGTAATCCACACCGACTTCGAGAAGGGATTCATCCGTGCAGAGGTTATCAAGTATGATGACTATATCAAGTATGGCTCTGAAGCTGCTGTGCGCGAGGCTGGTAAGCTCGGTATCGAGGGCAAGGAGTACATCGTACAGGATGGCGACATCATGCACTTCCGCTTCAACGTATAACGATTATGATGGCAAATCTGCTTAACTATATCGTATGGGATCCGGATCCTATCTTGGCTCACCTGGGTCCTATCTCCATCAGATACTACGCCACCTGCTGGATGGTAGGCTTGCTGCTGGGCTATCTGATGATGCACCGCCTCTACAAGGAGCAGAAGCTGGGCGAGGATAAGTTTGAACCGCTCTTCATCTACCTCTTCGTCGGCATCCTGGCGGGTGCCCGACTGGGACACTGCATCTTCTACCAGCCGGAATACTTCCTCACCCAGTGGGATCACGTAGTCGAGATGTTCATCCCGATGCATCATATGGCAGACGGCAGCTGGAAATTCACTGGATATGAAGGTCTGGCTAGCCACGGAGGCGTACTGGGACTGTTCATCGCCATCTGGCTCTACTGCCGCAAGACGAAGGTGGGCGGCTGGACATTGCTCGACAATATGGGTATCGTATCAGGCATCACCGCCTGCTTCATCCGCCTGGGCAACCTGATGAACTCCGAGATCATCGGCAAGGTAACCGATGTGCCTTGGGCATTCATCTTCGTCAAGGAAGATCAGTATCCGCGTCATCCCGGCCAGCTCTACGAGGCGATAGCCTATCTCCTCATCTTCCTCCTCATCCTCTTCATCTATAAGAAGAAGGGGCCTAAAAGTGTGGGAAGCGGACTTTATTTCGGTCTTTGCCTTACCCTCATCTTCACCTTCCGTTTCTTCGTGGAATACACCAAGGAGATTCAGGTGGCTTTCGAGGCAGGCTTGCCTATGGATATGGGTCAGATATTGAGTCTTCCGCTCATCATAGCGGGAGTATGGAGCATCGCCTCCAGCTCAAAGCGAGCTGCGAAAAAGGAAAACAAAGCATAAATACGATGATAGAAGTTTCGTTCCATCCAGATGTGTGGGGCGGAACTTTTATTGTTTAAAGCCAGCGATATGGTAGTCTTATCGCATACATGGTATCCTGCTTATATATATAATAAGGTATAAACAACAACTACAATATGAATAGAAGCATCATTCTCCACCTTCTCGCCGCACTTCTTCTGGTAAGCTGCGGATATCAGGGCAAATCATCCTCTCCTTCCTCTCAGGATGGGGGCAAGAACAATCTGCCCGTCCATGTAAGGCTCATCAGTACCACTCCCGTCAAGGATCAGGGCGAGAGCGAACTCAGCTGGGCATACGCCATGCTCGCTACCATAGAGAGCGAACATATCATGAAGGGTGACTCCGTGAACCTCTCCGTGGCTTACATCGCCCGAATGATGCTCCAGGAGAAAGCCATCGAGTACTATCTCTCGCAAGGCAGCAAGCCCATCAGCATGCGAGGCATGGCTTCCATGCTCATACATTATATAGATAAGTATGGTGCACAACCCTACGACAGCTACGAAGATCCGAAGGATATCAACTACAAGACGCTCTGCCGGAAGGTGGAGCAGCTCTGCGATGCAGCCATCTCACAGAAGTCGGGGTTCGGAAAGCTGAAGGATGATCTCGACAATCTCTTTGATCAGGAGATAGACTACATGCCTGCCAAGCAGGTTCACATGCTCGGTGCCGAATATACCCCTCTGGAGTTCGCCCACAGCGTATGCTACCCGGAAGAGTATGTATCGCTCACCAGCTTCACCCATCACCCTTACCGCGAGTACTTCGCCCTGGAGATTCCCGACAACCGTCAGCACGACTCCTACCTCAATCTGCCGCTGGATGAGATGATGCTCCATATCCAGAAGGCGATAGAGAACGGCCACCCGGTATGCTGGGAGGGCGATATTTCTGAAGAAGGCTTTATCCACGCCAAGGACAACTATGTGGATATCTCTAAAAACGAACGTCCCGTAACCCCTACTTCCCGCCAGGAGGAGTTTGAGCAGCTGCGCACCACCGATGACCACGTGATGGAAATCATCGGCACTTTCCTAAAAGACGAGCAGCGATACTACGTCTGCCGCAACTCCGCTGGAAAGAAATGGGGTAACCAGGGACTCATCTATCTCTCTGAAGACTATCTCCGCCTCAAGACCATTGCCGTATTCATGAGCGAAGAAGCCTTTCTCTTCGATAGGAAGTAAAATGGTTGATGTAGGTCAAATATCTGCTTCATAACACTTGTGTGCGCACACACATAGTTGATATACATCAAAAATTCGGGCTTTTTTCGCATTTTCTCCATAAAAGTTTTGGTGGAATGGCAAAATCGTCGTACCTTTGCATCGTCAATAAGACAAAAGGTTATTAGGTTTTTAGGTTAAGATTGTTAGTTGTTTATAGGTTATTAGTTATAAGGTAATAAAAAAGATTGTTTATTCAAGGACGACAAAAAGAAATTTTGTTTAGGTTATTAGGTTTTTAGGTTTAAGATTGTTAGTTGTTTAGTTTTAGGTTATTAGTTTTAAGGTAAGAAAAAAAGATTGTTTATTCAGTGAGAACAGGATAATGTCGATAGGTTAAGCGTAACTTAAGGTAAAAAAAGACATGTATCGGATAACAAGATGATGCCTGTGAGCAGTAAATGACTGCTTCGGGCGCCACAATGGAGAAAAGCTTGTGAAAGCGATAATCTCCTTTGAGTTATGAAAAATTTGGGAATATAGCATTAAAGGTGCGCAATTTCGAGAGAATCGAAGTTGCGCACTACTTTTTTATGCAACACGCCAAGTTCTTATATGCAATCCGCCCCCTTCCCATGGGCATTCTTGAGGTATTTTAGGCATAATCCCCTCATTTTTATGATAATATACACTAAATAATTTTGTATTACCACCGAAAAGTTGTACTTTTGCAAAAGATAATAAATAACAAGGTAATATGGCAAAACATCCTCTTTGGAACGACGATTATTGGCTCTTGCTACTCCAGCTCTACCAGAAGAAGCCGATGGGAGTAAAGCCCTTATACTCAAAAGGTATAGTCGATTTGAGCTTGGAACTGCACATCCAGCCGGAATATCTGCACGCACAGATGTTCAAGCTGCAGCGCATCACGCCTCGCATCAAGCGGCTATGGGATAAATATGCCGATAATCCACGTCTCCTATCCCACGACATCAAGATTCTCCGATCTATGAACGGATGCGGAAATGCCAAGGATTTTTTTGCAGGAGTAGAAGTAAAGGAGTCGTTCGAGAAAGATTGGGAACCTCTCGCTGAAGAGCCATCGCTCAACCCCGTGAAGCTCATCATCATCCTCGACCTCTACTTCCAGCTCACACCCATCACCATGGTGGCTGAAACGCCGGAAATCATCAACCTGGGAAAACTCATCAAGGTATCACCCAAGCTGATTGCAGAAGTGATGGGCGTTTACCAATACTGCGACCCTTATCTCAACCGCCAGCAAGCACCTGACAGCAAACTGATTAGCGCATGCAAGGATATCTGGCACAGATATGGTAACGGAAACCCAGACAAGCTGAACCAGCTTGCCATCAACCTGCAGGAATACTACAAGTAGAACGGAAAAAAGAATACTGCAAGCAGAAAAAACACTGCAGGCAGAACAGAAGAAAAGATATATAAACAGCAAAAGCTCAACTCAAGAATAAAGATATGGCTCAAAAACTCATTCAGACACAGGCACAGAAGCTGCAACAGCTACAAAAACTCTCCGCCCAGCAGATGCTGCAGGTGAAGCTCCTGGAGATGCCCCTCACCGAACTCGAGGAGAGCATCAATGCCGAACTGGACGATAATCCTGCACTGGAGAGTGAGAATCCAGACGATATGCTCAGCGAAAGCTACGATGGAGATTCTCCGCTGGAACATGATGCAGATAGCAGTAATAGCGACAGTGATACTGATTCTGATGATGCCTACGAGGCACAGTCGGAGAAGGAAGAGAGAAAAGACGAGCTCGACCAGGCACTGGAAAGCATCGGACAGGATGACCAGATGCCCGATTACAGCTCCGACAAATACGGCAACCAGGACACAGCCGAATACGAAGAAATGGTATATGGAGACACCACATCCTTCTACGACAAGCTGAAGGAGCAGATGGATATGCAGAACCTCACCGACAAGGAAAAGGAAGTGATGGAATATCTCATCGGATCGCTCGACGACGACGGCCTGCTTCGCAAGGATCTCGACAGCATCAGCGATGAGCTGATGATCTATCACAACATCGATGTAACCGAGAAGGAGATAGAGCACGTGCTCCATGTCCTGCAGAGCTTCGACCCTGCGGGCGTAGGCGGAAGAAGCCTCCAGGAATGCCTCCTGCTTCAGGTAAAGCGAATGCCGAAAGGTGTACTCCGCAAGACCATGGAAGAGGTATTCACAGACTACTTCGATGAGTTTACCAAGAAGCACTGGGACAAGATCAAGGCAGGATTGGAACTCAATGATACCCAGCTTGATACCCTGCAGCGGGAAATCAGGAAACTGAACCCGAAACCAGGTGCTTCGATGGGAGAAACCGAAGGCAGAAACATCCAGCAGATTACCCCCGACTTCATCGTAGATACCAACGACGACGGATCCATCACCTTCAGCCTGAACCGCGGTCACATTCCGGAGCTCACCATATCTCCATCCTTCACCGACATGATAGAGCAATACCGCAATCACAAGGACAAGATGAGCAGAGCCGAGAAAGAAGCCCTGTTCTATGCCAAGGGAAAGGTGGACAAGGCACAAGGATTCATCGAGGCAATCAAGCAGCGGCAGCATACCCTCATCGTAACCATGAAAGCGATTATCGACATCCAGCGACAGTTCTTCCTGGATGGAGACGAAGCCGACCTGAAACCGATGATTCTCAAGGATGTAGCCGAAAGAACGGGATTGGATATCAGCACTATATCGCGAGTGAGCAACGTGAAGTATGCACAGACCAAATGGGGCATCTTCCCCCTCAAGTTCTTCTTCACCGATGGCTATACCACCGAGGATGGCGAGGAATTGTCAACCCGCAAGATCAAGATTGCCCTTCAGGAAATCATAGCGCACGAAGATAAGAAGAAACCATTGAGCGATGAAGCATTGTCAAAGGCGTTGAAGGAAAAAGGATTCCCTATCGCCCGACGCACCGTAGCGAAGTATCGCGAACAATTCAATATTCCAGTAGCACGATTAAGAAAATGAAAGAGAAGAATATCATATTCACTGCACGAATCATGAGCATGATCTTCACCCCCTTCTATCTGCCGATAGTGGGATTGATAGCACTGTTCATCTTCAGCTATATGTCATTGTTGCCGATGATGTACAAGCTGGTGATGCTTGCTATGGTGTATCTGCTCACCGTGGTGGCACCCTCGCTGCTCATCCATCTCTACCGGCTCTGCCAGGGATGGACATCCCACGAACTGGGCAGAAAGGAGCGCCGTCTCGTGCCCTATATCATCTCCATCGTGTGCTACTTCGCCTGCTTCTTCTGGATGGAGTACCGCAACACTCCCCGCGTCATCAGCATCATCGTGGTAGTGGCACTCACCATCCAGATGGTATGTGCCCTCATCAATATATGGTGGAAGATCAGCACCCATACAGCCGCCATCGGAGGCGTGGCAGGCGGACTGGTATCCTATTCCATCGCCTTCTCTTTCAACCCGCTGTGGTGGCTCTGCTTCGTGCTGATACTGGCAGGAGCCGTAGGAACGGCGCGCATGATACTGCGACAGCACTCGCTCTCGCAGGTGGTCGGGGGATTCCTCATAGGAGCCGCCTGCGCCATTCTGGTCATCTGAAACCTGCACCATCCTGGACACCTGATTCCGGTGCCGTACAAGGAACATAGAAAAAAGAATTAATAACATAATATAGTAAGAAATGAAACCATTAGTAAGCATTATCATGGGCAGTACCAGCGATCTGCCTGTTATGGAAAAAGCATGTAAGTGGTTGAACGACAACCAGATTCCTTTCGAGGTAAATGCCCTCTCTGCACACCGCACACCGGATGCAGTAGAATCATTTGCCAAGGGAGCCAAGGAGCGTGGCGTGAAGGTAATCATCGCCGCTGCCGGTATGGCTGCCGCCCTTCCTGGTGTTATCGCAGCATCTACCCCACTGCCAGTTATCGGTGTACCTATCAAGGGTATGCTCGATGGTCTTGATGCCATGCTCAGCATCATCCAGATGCCTCCTGGCATTCCTGTGGCTACTGTTGGTGTGAATGCAGCTCAGAATGCAGCCATCCTCGCTGCCGAGATGATTGCCCTTGCCGATGAGGAAGTGGCTCAGAAGGTAGAAGCTTGGAAGGCTGGTCTTGGTGCCAAGATAGAGAAGGCCAACAAGGATTTGGCTGAGGTGAAATACGACTTCAAGTGTAATTAATCTAATATGTGATATGCCCCATTCCTTTGGGGCATATTCTATTCTTATACATTATGGTAGATTTATTCAATTATACCCGCCGTGCCTCTTCTGTGGCACATATCGGAGCCATCGATCTGGGTGGCGATAACCCTATCCGCATCCAGTCGATGACCACCACTAATACCAATGATACTGAGGCTTGCGTCCGTCAGGCAGAGGAAATCATCAAGGCTGGCGGTGAGCTGGTGCGCTTCACCACACAGGGTTCCCGCGAGGCAGAGAATATGAAGAACATCAATGCCGGCATCCGTGCCGACGGCTATCAGACTCCGCTCGTAGCCGATGTTCATTTCAATCCTAACGTTGCCGACGTGGCTGCTCTCTATTGTGAGAAAGTGCGCATAAATCCTGGCAACTACGTGGATCCTGCCCGCAAGTTCATCAAGCAGGAATATACTGATGAGGAGTATGCCCACGAACTCCAGAAGATAGAAGACCGCTTCGTGCCGTTCCTCAACATCTGCAAGGAGCATCATACAGCCATCCGCATCGGCGTGAACCACGGTTCGCTCTCCGACCGCATCCGCAATCGCTACGGCGATACCCCTGAGGGCATCGTAGAGAGTTGCCTCGAATTCCTGCGCATCTGCAAGAAGGAGAATTTCCACGATGTGGTTATCAGCATCAAGTCATCCAATACCGTTGTGATGGTCCGCTCTATGCGCCTCCTGGTAGAAGAAATGGAGAAGGAAGGCATAAACTACCCACTCCACCTCGGCGTAACCGAAGCAGGCGAAGGCGAGGATGGCAGAATCAAGAGTGCAGTGGGCATCGGTGCCCTGCTGGCAGACGGTATCGGCGATACAGTCCGTGTAAGCCTCAGCGAGGAGCCTGCTGCAGAGATTCCGGTGGCTCGTCACCTGGTGGATTACATAGGCAAGAAGAAGGGACATCTTCTGATTCCTGCCGCAGCTTGTCCTAGCTTCGACTGGCTACGCCCTACCCGCCGCGAAACCGTGGCTGTAGGCAATATCGGCGGCAACAACGTTCCGGTGGTTATCAGCAACCGAATCAACGGCGAGAGCACCGTTTGTGAGAACAAGGATGCTACGCCTGATTATATCTATATAGGCGGTAAGATGCCTAAGCAGTTTGTGCCAGGTCAGAGCTACATCGTAGATTACAACGTTTACGAGACGCTGAACAGTAAGCCAGAGACTACTGGTGCCAAGCTCTACCCTATCTTCCCTGCCATGGCAATGCCGCTCATCGCCAGCATCAAGGCAGATATCAAGTTCCTCACCCTGCAGTTTGGTACTCCTGCCGAGGAGTATATCGCCTGCCTGAAGGCTCATCCTGAGGTAGTGGTTATCTGCGTCAGCAATCATCAGAACCGCCTGGGTGACCAGCGTGCATTGGTTCACGAGATGATGAATGCCGGGTTGAAGAACCCTGTGGTTTTCGCCGAGATGTACCAGCATAGCAAGGAGGAGAAGAGCGACTTCCAGCTGGAGGCAGCAGCCGATATGGGAGCCCTGATGCCCGGGCATTTAACTGCAGAGATTTAAGTATCGTCATGCATGATAAATATCTTTTTCGCATAACCGTTTGTCCTGATGGGCAGACGGTTTTTTTGATGTGAAAAGGAGAAAATACAATGCCTACGATCGATATGACGGCAACCGGGAAAAATATCACAAGAATGATGAAAGCAGCAGGAATGACCGTAAAGGATCTGCAGGAAATCTTTGGATTTGCAACCCCGCAGGCTATTTATAAATGGAAAAATGGCACCGCAATGCCAACGATAGATAATCTGGTCATCCTGGCAGTAACCCTTGGATGTATGATCGATGATCTGTTGATCGTCGATATGCCTGTAGAGGGTAAAAAAAACAGCATAAAGGGGTGCAACCGCACCCCAGACATATAACGGTGAGTGGCCCAGTAGCGACGGCACCTGACTGTAAATCAGGCACACAAGAAACACGGAGGCGCACATCCTCCCTCACCGACTTATGGCTCCATAGTCTAACGGTATGACTCGGCCCTTTCAAGGCCGAAATGCACGGTTCGATCCCGGCTGGAGTCGCTGTGGCTATAGTTCAATGGCAGAACGGCAGATTGTGGATCTGCTCATCGGGGTTCGATTCCCCGTGGTCACCCCACGGTCCCATAGTCGAGCGGAAAGACGACGCCACCTCACGGCGTAAACTCGGGTTCGATCCCCGATGGGATCATTGCACGATGGCGAAATGGGAAACGCATAGGAAGCAATGGGATGTATGCAATGGCGTGCAGAAATCGTGTCCTGAAAACAATTCGTTGTTTGGACATGGTGATGCGGAGCATACCTGCAGAGTTCGATTCTCTGCTCGTGCAATAAAATGCTGATGTGGCGAAATGGCAGACGCGGCTGGCTCAAACCCAGCTGGGGCAATCCGTACCGGTTCAAGCCCGGTCATCAGTATCAGTGGATCTGGCTCAACTGGTACAGCACTGGTCTCGAAAACCGGCAGGCGAAGTGATTCGCCATGAGGGTCCGACTCCCTCGATCCACGTTTTATGCCGTCATGGTGGAACTGGTATACACACTTGCCCAAGGAGCAAGCGCAAACGCATGTGGGTTCGAATCCCACTGACGGCATGAGGGAGATTTGGCAGAGTGGTTGATCGCGGCAGTTTTGAAAACTGCAGACCGGGAATCTGGTCCCAGGGTTCGAATCCCTGAATCTCCGTTTGGTGACAAAATAATATGGTCGTGTGGGCGAGTGGGTTATGCCAACCTTCTGCTACAAGGGG
>ENA-UPWO01000502-UPWO01000502.1-human-gut-metagenome-genome-assembly--contig:-NODE-502-length-23401-cov-125.431058_pt1 | contig 23401 bp, 14 predicted proteins | sample MGYA00250056_ERZ773388 | MGnify/ENA primary metagenome ERZ773388 (study PRJEB29103, sample SAMN06112004) | human gut metagenome | biome: human gut; feature: ankylosing spondylitis patient; material...
CAATGGTGAGAAGACCTTCTCCTATCCTCGCATTCAGACCGATAAGGAAGGACAGTATCCTTTCGGTGATCCATACTATCTGCTTATCGATATGCAGATAGAGGGCAGCTGGGTAGGAAAGGCAGACCCATCCCAGTTGCCGGTGAAAATGGAGATTGATTGGGTAAAAATGTATAAACTGAAAAAATAAACAGTTGGGGGTGTGACTTATGACACACCCTCTTTTTGTTTCCAGAACCTCCGCCGCTAAAAGAAACGGCAATTTTGAACATTTTGTGATATTTTGTGAATAGTGATTATTTGCAGAAAAGCAGTACCTTTGCACCAGAAAACAATCATATTGTATATCATAAGAAACATATTAAAAATGAACAAGAAAAAGATATTGTGTTTTTGTCTGGCTCTCGGAGCTTTTTCTGCAATGATGGCGCAGGAAACTCTGTCGCTGAGCCAGTGCCTGCAGATGGCGGTGGAGAATAACCTGTCGCTGCAGAAAAGCAGGAACGAGATTGCAAAGGGAAAGTATTCCATCAGCGAGAACCAGGCGAAGCTGCTGCCGCAGATCAATGCCGTGGCACAGTTGAACGACAACTTCACCCCTCCCGTTTCCGTGACTGACGGTTCTGCATATGGTAAACCTTACAATGTTACCAAGACCCTGCAGTATAATGCTTCGGCAGGCTTGCAGCTCCAGATGCCACTCTACAACCAGATGGTGAATACTGCCATCGATATTGCCAAGATAGCAGACCATCTCAACCAGCTCTCTTACGAGAAGGCACGTGAAGACCTCATCGTGCAGACCGCCAAGATGTATTACATGGCGCAGAATACTGCTGAGCAGATTAGACTGGTAAACGACAATATCAAGCGCCTGGAGGAACTCTATGGTATCACCCAGGCTTTCTACGATAATCAGATGAGTCTGGAGGTAGATGTGAAGCGTGTGAAACTCAACATCGAGAATCTCACCGTACAGCGTGATAACGCCATTGCCATGCTCGATCAGCAATATACCATGCTCAAGTATGTGATAGATTATCCTGCAGAAAAGCAAATCAAGGTAAGTGATGTGAATCCGGGGGAGATAGAAACGGTGAATGCCAACGGACTGAATACGGGACTCTACGAACTCCAGCTCCTGGAGAAGAGAAAGGAACTTGCCCAGAAGCAGACCAAGCTCGCCAAGGACGGTTATCTGCCATCGGTGAGCCTTACCGGAAGCCTGATGTATTCTGCCTTCACCGATAAGATAGAACATTGGATTCATTCGGGCGAATCCAACCACTGGTATGGTTCCAACGGTATCGGCATCCAGCTGAGAGTGCCAGTCTTTGATGGTTTCGAGAAGCGTTCCAAGATAAGACGTGCCAAGGTGGAGGAGGAGAATGCCCGCATCGGATACGAGGATGCGCTGAAGGGCATGCAGGCGAACTATATGAACGCCGTGAGCGAGGTGAACAACAGTCAGCGCAACTACAAGAAGCAGTTTGACAACTACACCCTGGCGCAGGATGTATATAGCGTAACTGCCGATCAGTATAAAGAGGGTGTAGGAACGATGACCGCCGTTCTTCAGGATGAGATGCGCATGAGCGAAGCCATGAACAATTATCTCACCGCCTATTATAAATATAAGGTGGCGAATCTCTCGCTCCTGAAACTCACCGGACAGTTGGATCAGGTAAAATAGCAAAGGAATCATTAAGAAATAATCAATCAGAATATAACAATGGAACAGAACGAAAAAAACAAGATAGAAACCGCTCGTGAGGAAAATGCTGCAACCACTCAGACTTCTCACGAAGATAATGCAGCAACTCAGTCTTCTCATGAGGAAATGCAGAAGAAACTGAAGAAGCAGCGCATCCGTCAGATCATCGCCAGTCTTATCGGCATCGCCATCCTTGCCTTCGGACTCTGGAAAATCGTCTGCCTCTTCCTGGATTATAATGCCAACGAGACCAGCAACGATGCCCAGATAGAACAGTATATCTCTCCTGTCAACCTCCGTGCATCGGGCTATGTAGCCAAGGTTTGCTTCAAGGAGCACGAGGAGGTACACAAGGGTGATACGCTCCTGGTTCTTGATGACCGTGAGTATCGCATCCGCCTGATGGAGGCTGAGGCGGCCCTGAAGGATGCCAAGGCGGGTGCCAACGTGATTGATGCTACCCGGCAGACCACCCAGACATCAGCTACCGTCTATTCGGCATCCATCGATGAGATAGAGGTGCGCCTTGCCAAACTCGCCAAAGACTGCGAGCGCTATCGCAACCTGGTGGAGAAGAAGGCGGCTACACCTATCCAGCTGGAACAGCTCGAAGTGGAATATGCGGCTACCAAGAAGAAGCTGGAGTCGGTAAAGAGACAGCAGGCTGCTGCCTATAAGGGCGTGAACGAGGTGGTTACCCGCAAGCAGAATGTGGCTGCTGCCATCGAACGTGCTGAGGCTGCGGTGGAGATGGCGAAGCTGAACCTCTCTTATTGCGTGGTGGTAGCTCCATGCGATGGTAAGTTGGGTCGCCGCACCCTGGAAGAGGGACAGATGGTAAGCGCCGGAACCACCATCACCTATATCCTTCCTAATGCCCAGAAGTGGGTCATCGCCAACTATAAGGAAACTCAGGTAGAGAATCTCTATGTAGGTCAGAAGGTACGCATGACGGTGGATGCCATCAGCAACAAGGAGTTTGAGGGCACCGTTACCGCTATCTCCGGTGCTACCGGTTCCAAGTATTCTCTCGTTCCTACCGATAACTCAGCCGGCAACTTCGTGAAGATTCAGCAGCGTGTGCCTGTAAGAATCGACTTCACTAACCTCAGCAAGGAAGACAATGCACGTCTGGCTGCAGGTATGATGGTAATCGTGAAGGCGGAGAGAAAATCAAAGTAATGGAATATGGAAGAAGAATATAAGAATTATCCGTTCTATGACTGGGTGCCGAAACCGCTTGGCATCATCTTCATGATCATCCTCTTCGTGCCGATGATTACGATGAGTGGTGTCTATTCCGCCAACAGCGGAGAGATGATGAGCGGACTGGGCATCCAGTCGGAATACATCGCCTTTGCGGGCTTCTGCACGTCGATAGGAATGGCGGCTTTCTCGCCGTTCTTCTACGAACTGGTGTGCATCCGGAGAGAGAAGATGATGTGTATCGTGGGATTCTCCATTCTCTTTTTGCTCAGTTTTGTCTGCGCCCAGACCGATTCGCTGTTCATCCTCGGACTGTGCAGTCTGCTGATGGGTTTTGTTCGCCAGACGCTTCTGATGGCGCATCTCTTTGTACTCATCCGGTATGGTTTCGGTATTGAGGCAACGAAGAATATCACGCCGGGTTGCGAGCCTACCACCGAGGAGGCTTGGGATGCGGTGGATTCAGAAAAAATGGTGTCCCAGCCGGTCATCTATCTCTTCTTCATGATTATCGGACAGTTGGGCACCTGGCTCACGGCTTGGCTTGCCTATGCTTACGAGTGGCAGTATGTGTATCATTTCATGATGGCATTCATGCTGGCGGGCATCATCATCGTGTTCTTCACCATGCCTTATCATAAGTATCCGATGCCGAAGTTTCCGATTACGATGTCGAAGTTCGGCAATGTCACGGTGTTCAGCATCATGCTCTGCTCGTTTGCCTATGTGATGGTATTCGGCAAGATTTTGGATTGGTTTGATGATCCTACCATCCGTTACTCTACGGTGGTCTGTCTCATCTTCACCGCCCTGTTTGTCTATCTGGAGAAGACCCGCCGCTCACCTTATTTTATCATGGAGGTGTTCCAGCTCAGGGTTATCAATTACGGCATCATGCTGTTCTTCCTCCTGATGGTCTGCAACTCCAGCGCCATGTTCGTGAATGTATTCACCAATGTGGGAATGAAGATAGACAACTGGCAGAATGCCACCCTGGGCAACTGGGTGATGGTGGGATATACCGTGGGTTTGATTTTTGCGGTCATCGCCAGAGCCAAGAATGTTCATCTGAAGTGGATGTACTGTCTGGGCTTCCTCTTTATCGGAGGCTACGCCCTCTTTATGTACTTCGAGGTACAGAACGACGGCATGTATGAGCGCATGAAATGGCCTATCATCATCCGTTCTACGGGAATGATGCTGCTCTATTCGCTCATCTCCACAATAGCCAATCAGCGCATGCCTTACCGCTTCATGTCCACCTGGGTCTGCATCATGCTCACCGTCCGTATGGTCATCGCTCCATGCATCGGTTCGGCGCTCTACACCAATGTGCTTCAGCATCGCCAGCAGTATTACGTCACCCGCTTTGCACAGGATTACGACCGTACCAGCTTGGAGACGGCAAAGACCTATGACCAGACGGTAAGAGGTATGCAGTATCAGGGCAAGACGGAGACCGAGGCGCAGAACATGGCTGCCATGAGTGTGAAGGGAAAGGTACAGGTTCAGGCCACGCTGGTATCCATCAAGGAGATGGCAGGCTGGACCTTCTATGGCTGTCTGGTATGTGCCGGACTGATGCTCGTGATACCTTGGCGTAAGCGCAACATCAAGGAGCTGACCCGTGAGTATCTGCTGAAGAATGTGAATGAGAAAAACTTGGGAAGAAGGTAAAGGCAAGAAAGCAGATTCTTCCGGAAGCGGCAGGATTCTGCTAAAATATCATAAATAATCAAGGCATTCATCAGAGGAGATTGATATTTTTGTTATCTTCGCAATTCAAGCAATTTGAAAAAATGGAGATAACAGATAATATTATCATATGTGAGGCAAATGAATTCCCTCATTTTCTGATGCAGCCTTTCTATTCCGACTATGTGGGAATAGTGATTTGCCATCAAGGGATGTTCCGTTTCTGTGTAGATGGAACATCCTTTGTTGCGTCTATGGGAGAGACCGTTTTTCTCTCTCCCGGAATCCTGTTTCATGTGCAGGAAGTCTCTGCAGACTTCCGATACACATTGCTTTTTTATCGTGTGGAACAGATTCTCCACATGCTGGGAAATACCGTAGTCAGCATGCGGCTTTATTCTACGCTCTATCCCCAGTCGTGCACGGTGGCTCATACGGAATATGAGGAGATGCTGACCTCTTATGCCCGGATGCTTTTGGATTTAGAGCAGAAGGAGAAGCATGACACCTACAGTTTGCATGAGCAGAAGTTGCTTCTGATGGCGGTAACCTATCGTCTTTGCAGCATTTTTTCTGCTTCGTTCCAGAAGGAAGGTAAGGAGATGCGACGTAAGATAGAGACTTTCGAGATGTTGGTGAAGCTGATAGAGGAGAACTTCATGCGTGAGCGTACGGTAGCTTTTTATGCCGACCAGCTTTGTCTCACTCCGAAGTATCTTTCGGTGATAGTGAAGTCGGTATGTGGCAAGACGGTTCAGCAGTTGATTTTCAAGGCGATTATCCGTCGCAGCATTTATCTGATGAAGAATACGAACAAGACGATTCAGCAGATAGCCAGTGATCTCAGCTTCCCTAATGCCTCATCCTTCGGCACCTTCTTTAAAAAGCATACTGGTTTGTCGCCAAAGAATTACCGCATGGGGGCGGAGTAACTTCGAATAATCTTCGTACCTTTGCAGCACTAGTACCCGCCAAGCCTCTCAACGATGCTAAAGTGTGCGGGTTGTTTTTTTTTTTATACATTTCCCTTGCTGAGATTCTCGTGTTTTCAAACGGTTCTTATTTCTTTGGGAATATTGAAAATATGGAAGGAATTTGTAATGCGTTAATAATCAAATGATTATGATTTTGCTGGTTAATAGCGTTGAAATAGAAATTCTATAGTTGTACGACTATAACCCCTATAGTTGTACAACTATAACTCTACAGTTGTACGACTATAGCCTATATAGTCGTACGACTACAACTTTATAGTCGTACAACTATAGGGTATTCGATTAATTAGAAGCAGAAAATAGGGTATTCGAGATGCTCAAAACGCCCTGTTTTCGTTGCTAGATTCCAAGTTTACCAGTATGCAAAATTTGGTTATAAGTATTGACAGAAATAACACTTGTTGCTGAGAAAGATTCCTTCTGTTCCAATAAATAGACTTCGATGGTGAATGAAGCCTATTTCAATCGCATATGAAGCCTGTTTCGATAGCATATGAATACGAATTTATGTTTCTGCTCTCTCTGCTCACTTTCTTTGTTATATCTTGTTAAAGATTAGCTTTGAATCAGATATTTATAAAAAGAAATCACTATATTTGCATCTAAAGCAATAAAATGAAGCAATGAGTAAATTCAACGAAGCAACAAGAGTTCAGATGCCAGCAATGGTTCACCTTACTCGATTAGGCTATTCTTATTTCGGAAAGATTAGCGAAGATATGGCAGGGACAGTCTATGACCCTGACACGAATATATTGACTGAAATTTTCAGAGAACAATTTTATAAGTTGAACCCATCAGCAAAGAAAGATGGGTTCAAGAGCATTTTGCGCTCCATTCGCCAAGAACTAAAGAATGATGACCTCGGTAAGTCTTTTTACAAAAGATTACAGGCTGTATCTCCCATCAAATTGATAGACTTTGAAAATCCTCAGAACAACACTTTTCATTTTACCGCTGAATTCACTTGTAAAAATGGGCAAGATGAATTCCGCCCAGACATTACTTTGTTTGTCAATGGCTTGCCTCTTTGCTTCGTAGAGGTAAAAAAGCCAAACAATCATGGAGGAATTGTAGCTGAAAGCAAGCGAATGAATCAAGAGCGTTTCCCAAACAAAAAGTTTCGTAGCTTCATCAACATCACACAGTTGATGATATTTTCTAATAATATGGAGTACGATACGATGGGGGGAATAGTTCCTATCCAAGGAGCTTTCTATTGCACTGCTGCAAGAGAAAACGCCCCCTTCAATTGCTTCCGTGAGGAGAATCCTTCCAATCTCCCGATAGCACCTTATAATGCGAATTATCCATATAAGGGAATCAACCAAAAAGAAGAAAGACAAATCTTGGCAGACTTCAACTGTCAAGTTATTCATCATACACCGGAGTATCAAACCAATCTTGGCGTCAATACTCCTACGAACCGTATGCTTACCTCCATGTGCAGCCCTGAGCGATTGCTCTTTATCATCAAGTATGGCATAGCATACGTTAAAATGGAGAAAGAAGTAGATGGTAAAATAGAAAGCACCGATCAAAAGCACATCATGCGCTATCAGCAGATGTTTGCCGCACTCGCTATCCGCCAACAACTCTCAGAAGGAGCTACTTCTGGCGTAGTATGGCATACACAAGGTAGTGGAAAAACGGCTCTGTCCTTTTATCTCACCTATGTTCTGTCCGACTATTATGCCAAGAAGAATATGGTTGCAAAATTCTATTTCATAGTAGATAGAATAGACTTACTAGAACAAGCCACCCAAGAGTTTGAGGCTCGTGGACTCGTTGTTTCAACAGCCAATACTCGTGCGGAATTAATGACTCAGTTCCGCAACAACCATGCACAAGAAGGTACCAGTGGACAGCAAGAGGTAACAGTTGTGAACATCCAGCGCTTTGCCGAAGACAAGCAAAAGGTAGAACTTCCGGCTTACGCAACAAACCTACAGCGTGTTTTCATTATGGACGAGGCACATCGTGGTTACAAACCTGGTGGTTGTTTTCTAGCCAATCTTTTTGATGCAGATCCAAAATCCATCAAGATAGCCTTGACAGGAATTCCTCTGCTAAAGAAAGATCGTGCTTCGAGTGTGGTTTTCCAACGCTATTTCCATACTTATTATTATGATCGTTCTATTGCTGACGGATATACCTTAAAGATAATCCGTGAGGATATAGAGACCTCATATAAGGAACGTCTTTCTGCGGTTTACGACAAACTGGAAACCCTTGTACAAAAGAAGGATATCAAGCGTGAGCAAATTATAGAACACGATAGTTATGTAGGAGAATTAGCCCGCTATATAGCAGATGACTTGACAAGATTCCGCAAGATACAGGGAGATGATACACTCGGTGGCATGGTCATCTGCGAGACAAGCGGACAAGCAAAAAAGTTATATGAGGCTTTTCAAAACTTCTCTGATGGCGGCCTTGCCAACACGCTTGACGCAGGATATGCCAAGCCTATCCAAATCAAAATGGATGGTCAAGAGTGGATGGTTGCCAATGCCATACCTATGCCAGGTTACAGGATGCATCCACTGAAAGTTGGACTCATCTTGCACGATAGCGATGACAAGGAAACTCGCAAGCAAATTATCAAGGACTTCAAGAAGAACATGAGCATCGACTTGCTTATTGTCTTCAATATGCTCTTGACCGGTTTCGATGCACCACGCTTAAAGAGACTTTATTTTGGTCGCAAGCTCCGTGACCATAACCTTTTGCAGGCACTCACACGTGTCAATCGACCATACAAGAACAATCGTTATGGCTATGTCATCGACTTTGCTAACATCAAGCAAAACTTTGAAGAGACCAATGAGGCTTATCTCAGAGAGTTGAATCGCTTCAATAATCCAGAAGAAGTAGAAGGCAATCACATCACCGATACATTCACACAGGTTATAGAAGACCCTGAAGAACTGATTCGGCAGATGAAAGATGTACGCCAAACATTGTTTGATTACACGACAAACAATGTAGAAGACTTCTCGTCTGTGATTTCTTCCATAGAAGATAAGCAGGTGCTGCTCGACTTGAAAAAAGCATTGATTTCAGCCAAGGATTGTGCCAATATAGTACGTACATTTGGTGATGACAGCTTAAAGGATGCTTTCAGTAAGGTTGAACTGACAAAACTTCCAGATATGCTAAAGGAAGTGCAACACCACATCGACATCATCAATCAAAAGGAAGTCTTTGCCATTTCTGATGAGACCAAGCAACTCGTCAATGAAGCTATGCAAGACATCCGCTTCAATTTCTCTAAAATTGGAGAGGAAGAAATGAAAATGATAGCAGGTGGACAGGAGTTACAGGAAAAATGGGCTTTCGTGATTCACAAATTCACAGAAAATACAGACCCTGACGATCCTGAAGATATCACTCTGCGTGATGCCTTCATGCAAAGATTCAAGGAGCATGGCTTCGTCGTTGATAGTATCGCTAAGTTTAATCAGGAAAGTAAGGAGCTTGATGAAATCATCGAACGATTGGTGAAATTACAGGAAAGCAACAACCGCTTGCTGAAGAAATATAATGGTGACACGAAGTTTGCCAATGTCCACAAGCGGATTCACGAAGAAAACCAACGAAGATTGAAAGAGCACAAGCCATTCATCTTCAGTTATTATGATAATGATATTGTGGCGATACTTTCTGACATAAAATCAGAAATAGATCAAAAAGTTTACGACCGTGCAGACATTCTGAAGAAAGATGAATATTTCGATTGTACTGTTATGATAGAGATAGCCCAATCTCTCAATCATTATCCGAGCATAGAGGCTCAAATGGACGATTTCACTTTCATTCAAACCAGAATAGCTCGTCAATACATCAATCAATATAATAGAACATATCCAAGTAATTAAATATAAAAATATGACAATAAGAGAAAAAACCGTAGCCCTCATCGATGCCCTGAAAGCAACTTGCAAGACATACGGCATGGGCAATGACGGCAATGAGTATAAAATTATCACACAGGTATTCCTATATAAGTTCTTGAATGACAAGTTTGGCTATGCCATCAAACACTCAGGAAACCGCTATGCTGAGAAAATTTGCACAGCAGAGAAATGGGAAACCGCTTACAGTGAGTTGAGTGACATGGAGCGCATGATGTTGCTGGCTTCCTTGTCTCCAGACCTGCCACGTTTGAAACCAGAGCATCTGATTGCAAACCTCTGGAACCAGCAGGCAAAGGGTGATTTTGATTTTATCTTCGACAATACGATGAGCGACATTGCGGAGCAGAATCTTGCCATATTCTCTACACAGACCACACAAAACACCAAGATACCTCTCTTTGAGCCATTAACCCAATATGTGACAGATGTGGCTCAGAGAGCACCATTTGCACGTGCCATGGTGGATAAGCTTGCCAATTTCTCTTTTGAGGAAGCATTTTCAGAGCATTACGACTTCTTCGCCAATATCTTTGAATATCTCATCAAAGACTACAACACAGCTGGAGGCGGAAAATATGCAGAATATTACACTCCTCATGCCATCGCTACCATTATGGCCAGATTATTAGTGGGTGATCATGCCGACCTCCATAATATTGAATGCTACGACCCATCAGCAGGTACAGGTACTTTGCTGATGGCATTGTCACATCAAATCGGAGAAGACCGCTGTACTATTTTTGCCCAAGATATTTCTCAACGAAGCAACAAGATGCTCAAGCTCAACCTGTTGCTCAATGGTTTGGTATCTTCACTTGATCATGCCATTCAAGGTGACACACTCGTTGCACCTTACCATAAAAGCGATGACGGACAAAGCCTTCGCCAGTTCGATTTTGTGGTAAGCAATCCACCATTCAAGATGGATTTCAGCGATACAAGAGAGAAGATAGCAGCCTTTCCTGCTCGTTTCTGGGCAGGAGTACCAAAAGTGCCAGCGAAGAAAAAAGACAGCATGGCAATCTATACCTGCTTCATCCAGCATGTTATCAATTCTTTGAAGAAAAACTCAGGCAAGGGAGCTATTGTTATTCCAACAGGATTCATCACCGCCAAGAGTGGCATTGAGAACAAAATCCTAAAACATATCGTTGACAACAAGATAGTTTATGGCTGCGTATCCATGCCAAGTAATGTCTTTGCCAACACAGGAACCAATGTTTCTGTACTCTTCTTCGATGATTCAAAGAAGAGTGATAAAGTGGTATTGATTGATGCCAGCAAACTTGGTGAGGAATACAAAGATAGCAATGGCTTGAAAAAGGTTCGTCTTCGTGACGAGGAGATTGACCAGATAGTCAGCACTTTTCAAAATAAGGAAGCTGTGGATGACTTCTCTGTCAATGTGGCCTACGATGAAATCAAAGAGAAGGGATATAGCCTCTCTGCCGGACAGTATTTTGATATCAAGATAGACTATGTGGATATTACGGAAGAAGAGTTCAATAAGCGAATGAGCGATTATAAAACTACGCTTACACAACAATTCACAGAAAGTCATCGTTTGGAAGAGGAGATTATGAAACAACTCGGAAGTCTTAGCTTTAATAGAAATGTAGGAAAGGAATAAAGGTATGAATGAAATTATGAACGCAAATACCGATTTGCTGCCTGATGGTTATGCAGAATGGCGCAAAGACATAGAGCATCTTATAGAGGTAGCAAAACTACGTACCGCAATTAATGTCAATGCTGACACATTGGCGTTATATTGGACTTTGGGCAAACGAATTTTAGCACAGCAGAGACAATTAGGCTGGGGAGCAAATATCATATCAAAATTATCTGTTGATTTATCCCAAAAGTTCCCTAATGATAGAGGATACTCTTTGAGTAATCTCAAAAGTATGAGACGTTTCGCTGAAGCGTATCCAGATTTTCCATTTTTGCAAGTGCCGCTTGCAAAAATGGAAAATATTCCAATTGGTCAAGTGGCACTTGACCAATTTAAAGAAGATGACAAAGGCTTTGTGCAAGTTCCACTTGCACAAATTACTTGGTATCATCACATTTCGCTTCTATCGAAAGTAAAAGACATTGCCGAACGAGCTTATTACATCACAGAAACTGCGCAGAATGGGTGGAGTCGTGATGTGATGCTTATGCAGATAGCAAATGGATATATCCATGCTAAAGGGCATGCAATCAATAACTTTGAGCAAACCTTGCCACCTCTTCAGTCCGATTTGGCGAAGTATATTTTTAAAGACCCATACAATTTTAGTTTTTTGGGCACAGTGGCACTCCAAAATGAGCTTGACATTGAGAAAACATTGACAAGCAAGATTACAGACTTTCTCCTTGAAATGGGACGTGGCTTTGCATACATTGGCAGGCAATACCACATTTCGGTAGATGGTGATGACTACTATATCGACTTGCTGATGTACCACCTCAAACTGCATTGCTATGTTGTTGTGGAGTTAAAAGCCGTGGAGTTCAAACCAGAGTTTGTTAGCAAACTGAACTTTTATATTTCTGCTGTTGATGACATTGTAAAATCTCCAGAAGACAAACCTACAATTGGTTTGCTTCTCTGCCGAACTAAGAGTAACAAGAAAGCCGAGTTTTCGCTTCGTGGCATAACCCAACCTATGGGTATTGCGCAATATGAAACAGAAAAGCTTTTTGCTGATGTTGCATCGGCATTACCACAGATTGAGGAAATAGAGGAGAAACTTGAAGAATCTGAGGAAAAAACGGATAAAGAGTAATACGTGGTTATTTCCATTTTGGAAACAACCATAATATATATAGGAATAAATGAAATTGAAAAAATATAGACTTGCCGACATCGGCAAGGTGATTACAGGCAAAACCCCATCCACAAGCATAGCAGAAAACTATGCTTGTGGTAATATTCCGTTCTACACTCCTGAAGATGTTGCAAAAGGATTGGGGATGATGGGAAGAAACAATCGTTTCATTTCTCAAACAGGATTTGAAGAAATTGCAAGTAATACTATTTCTGGCGAAAGTGTATTGGTGGGGTGTATTGGTTCAGATATGGGAAATGTTGCGTATTCAAATATCACGTGTGCAACGAACCAACAAATAAACTCAATAACCCAGTTTAAAAATGGTGCAGAACCATTGTATGTGTACTATCTGCTTTCCACGATGAAACCTTACTTTCAGAAAATAGCAGGTTCTACAACAACTCCAATATTACCGAAATCGGTATTTGAAGAAATAGAGATATACCTTCCTGGTATTAAATATCAGAAAGATATTGTCTCTATATTATATGCACTTGACCGCAAAATTGCTCTTAATCATCAGATAAATGATAATTTACCGTGGCTTGACCATTCATTAAGAGTGGCAAAAGATCATCGCGTTGCTTAGTGAGTTCTTCGATTTCATAAGATATAATTTCTTTCTGATCAAGAATGGAGTCTGTTGTTTTTGAAAACTGTTCCATAACGCAAGGTGCCGGTACTAATATTGGTAATCGATATAAATCATTTTGATATAAGGCTATTACAGTTGTTGTACCTTGCTTCAATCCATCAAGCGCTTTATACATAAACTCAGAATTGAAAAGCAAGTTCATATAAAATGTACTTACATCTTTAAAGTCCAATCTTACCAACATATGGTTATAAAGGGTATTTCTTTCCACATAACCAATTAGACAAGTTTTACCGACAATTTCTTTGCTATTACGTACATTAATGAGGAAATCTCCTTTGTGCAAAGAGAATAAATCCACTTCTTCATTCGTAGCATTGGTTCGAGTTAAACCTTGTAAAGTATATTGTCCCTTACCATCTAAATCGCCCATTTTTAAATAACCATACTTACTATCAGTTGATAATTGGTTATTTGAACGAATAAGTCCTTGTTGATATGAAGTTGCTATCTGTTCTAAGTTCTTAACAGACCATCCTTTCGGTATCTCACGCTTCAACTTTTCATTCCACACCATAGCTCCGCCACTTGATTTATACGGCTTGCCCTCCTCGTTAGGAAAGTCAAACTGCACAAACCAATAGTCATAGAGTTGCTTTGCCATCGCCTCTAAATTATCATTTATTTGTGATGCAGTCTAGGCTTTCTTCTTATAGGAGGCTACACCCTTTTTATGTATTACTTTATACTTTTTGCGTTTCTGTTTAAAAATGCTTTCACACTTTATGTTAACTATCTGTTTCTTAGTTGTTTGAGTGTGAAAGGAGAATTGTGAAGGGTGAATGTGGGTGATGTGTGAAGAGGGAATAACGGTTATGAGGAGTGAGGAGAGATGATAGGAGCTGAAAGGCGGAAAGATGCTATCTTTTATCGATTGGTTTGAGTAGTTCTTATAGCTGACTAGAGTCATCCATATAGCTGACCTGGGTCATCTATATGGATGACCCGGGTCAGTCAATAACTGGTAGTATGAATTACTCTCGTAGATAGTATCAGCTTCCCCTGTTGGAAATATGAACTTCCCCTGTTGGAAGTCTCAGTTTCTGGTGTTTATACTATCATACTTTTCTCCAAAAAATGCCTTCACATTAAACTTTCTGATAATCAGAATGTTTGAGGATGTGTGAAAGCAGAAATAAAGATTGTAGAATATTATAAAAACAAAAAATAAGCAGCTGAAAAAATCAGCTGCTTATTTGCTTATAGGGTGGAGCTGGAGGGAATCGAACCCTCGTCCGCACAAGGAAACCATACGCTTTCTACATGCTTATTCCAGCCTTCAATTTTCGAGGTATGACAAGACCTGGACCACCAATCATACCCTTATCCTCTAAAATTTCATCCGTGCAACGAGGCGTACATGAACTATTTCCGATTTGCCTGCACCGCTTGATCAACAAGATTCGGAACTACATCCGTTGAGCGATGTCCCGTTCCAGCACCTTGTGCCGGAATAAAGCTAATCTACTGTACTTCGATTAAGCAGCGAGAGCGTAGTTATTTTCGCCAATTAATTTTTTGTTCACTAGGATTTAGGAGGTAGCCAACGAGCCTCCGCATGCTTACGTACCATTTCATCTCGCCGTCAAATCCAGTCAACCCCGAGATTTCTTGATAACTAGGGTGCAAAGATAAAACGAAATTTTGAAATCACCAAATATTTTCGGAAAAATCATCGCTTTTTCTTTGAAATATCGGGATAAAGTGGTTGAAAGTTGCTTCGTATTAAGAATTTTGGAAGAAATGATGCCGTTTTTGGAGTTATCTCGTTTTTTTGCAGTAACTTTGTGGGCAAAATAATTAAAAATGATGGCAATGGAGAAAAAAGGAAAGATACTGATAGTGGATGACAATGAGGATGTTCTCTTGTCGCTCAATATGCTTTTGAAACCATACGTGGAGGGTATCAGAGTTATCAATACGCCTGAGCGAATCATCGGAATGATGGATTCGTTCATGCCTGATGTCATCATGCTCGATATGAACTTCCATCGGGATGCCATCAGTGGCGAAGAGGGGTATGAATGGCTGGAGAAGATTCTGGCGCATAACCCCAAGAGCGTGGTGCTGTTTATCACGGCTTACGTGGATACGGAGAAGGCGGTGAGGGCTATCAAGGCGGGAGCCATCGACTTTATTCCGAAACCATGGGATAGGAATAAACTGCTCGATACGGTGAAGAGTGCCGTGGAATTGAGCAGGGAAAGGAATCTGGATTCTTCGGATTCGCAGGAAAAGGAATCGGAGCAGAAACTGAATATGAATCAATGTTCTGATTCCAAGTCTGTTGTATCTTCTCAAGATGTGTTTGCGAGAATGATTGGCGAATGCCCTGCCATGAAGGAACTGAAAGCGCAGATGATGCGTGTGGCGGCTACGGATGCCAACGTATTGATTACTGGAGAGAATGGTACGGGAAAGGATGTGGTGGCGCATGCCTTGCATCTGCTTTCAGACAGGGCAAGAAAGCCGTTTGTGAATATCGACTTGGGTTGCATTCCTGAGAATCTTTTCGAAAGCGAACTTTTCGGATACGAGAAGGGAGCGTTTACGGATGCCAGGAATGCGAAGGAAGGACGAATTGAGACGGCAGATGGCGGTACTCTCTTTCTGGATGAGATTGGAAATCTGAACCTGCCGATGCAGCAGAAACTCCTGACGGTGATAGAGAAGCGTGAAACTCAGCGCATTGGTTCCAATAAGGTGAGCCATGTGAATGTGAGAATTCTGGCGGCAACGAATGTCCCTCTGCGTGAGAAGGTGGGAGAAGGAACATTCCGGCAGGACCTCTTCTATCGGTTGAATACCATTGAACTGCATCTTCCGCCGCTGCGTGAACGTGGAGAGGATATCGTTCTGCTGGCAGAATATTTTCTGAAGATTTATTCGGGAAAATATAGTGTAGGCGATGTGGTGCTGGGTGCATCTGCCAAACAGAAGCTGTTGAAACATACCTGGCCGGGTAATGTAAGAGAATTGCAGCATTGCATTGAGAGGGCGATTGTGTTGGGGGATAAGACGGAATTGGCTGCAGAGGATATCAGATTGGAGGATTCGGTGGTAGCATCGGGGACTTCTGCATCAAATTCTGCAACAGGTTCAGCATCGGGTTCAGTAAATATAGATTCGCTCAATCTTCAGACCTTGGAGCGTGAAGCCATCAAGCGCGCCATCTCCTTGAGTAATGGAAATCTTACACAGGCCGCAGAGTTGCTGGGTATCACCCGTTTCGCCCTTTACAGGAAAATCGACAAACTCGGGGTTTAATGCTTCGGAAATTTTTGAAACTATGTCAATCGTCAATAACTTATTCAATCATAAGAGCAATGAGCGGATGCGCCAACTGATTGAGGCTATCCGCACCCGTGACTTCTCGCTTCAGTATTCGTTGGATCATCTGAGGGGAGAAGAGCGGAATCTTGCAGAGCAGATTAACGAAGTGGTGAATGAATTTCGGGAAACCACTTTGCTGCAGGAAGCGAAATACCAGTATTTCGGAACGATGCTCGATACCATCAATGCCTTTCTCATTGTGGCGGATGAACAGGGAAAGGTGCATTGGATGAATCGGGCTGCCGTGGATGGACTCTGCGGTTTTTCGATTCATCACTTGCACGACTTGCAGGTGCTGGATGAGACGCTGCCGGAAATGATGATGCAGCTGAAGCCGGGATTGCAGAAACTGGTACAGTTGGAGACCAAGACCAGCGAGGGGGCTGCTGGCAAGAAGGCTTTGGATGCCGGAAATCAGCATGCGGGGAAGGCTGACTTTGTATTGAGCGTGGTCAACTTCTTTAATAAGGGCTTTGCCTATCGCCTTTATACCTTGCAGAATGTGCAACCGGTGATTCAGAAGAATGAGACGGATGCGCAGCAGCAACTGGTGAGGGTATTGACCCACGAAATCATGAACTCGCTGACTCCTATCATCTCTTTGGCTGATACGCTTTGCGAAGGGGTGGAGCAGGATACGCTGGAGCATGATGATCTGCTGATGGCATTGCAGGCTATCAACCGGAGAAGCAATGGTCTGTTGCAGTTTGTGGAGAACTATCGCAAGTTGCAACGCATATCGAAACCTCAGTTTGAGGATGTGAGGATTGGTGATCTGGTGGCTGATTTGCAGCATCTTTATCCGGATTCGATATTCCATTATGAGATAGAAAACGAAGACCAGAGGTTGCAGATGGATCGTTCGCAGATAGAACAGGTACTGATTAATCTGCTGAAGAATGCGCAGGAAGCTGTGGAGATTCGGATGAAGGAGGAGGCGGCAGGTCTTTTCGATGAGGCTGAATCTGCTCAAAGTCAGGCTCCTTATGTCCGTCTTACCACTCATCTTTTGAGCAACAAGCGCGATTTCATCATTTCCATTACTGATAATGGTAAGGGAATCCTTCCGGAGGTGATGGAGCGCATTTTCGTGCCGTTCTTTACTACCAAGACGAACGGTTCGGGCATCGGGTTGAGTATCTGCAAGCAGATAGTAACCTTACATGGTGGAACCATCACCGCTTCTTCGAAACCAGGCGATAAAACCACCTTTAGCGTGGTGCTTCCTGCCTGATAGAGACGGATGCTATCATATTGAGGATGTGCGCACCGTGCGAAATCGCACACGTTTCGTGCGGTTTCGCACGCTTTTTTTATATCCGAAATTTCTTATCTTCTTGATAATCATATCTTTATCTTTGTGGCATAGCTTTTGTGTTAGTTTTTGCAAAAGAAATCATCATGAAGAAAAAGAATTATCTATTCATAGTATGGGCGCTTGCAGCCCTGAATGTTCAAGCCGACACTTTGCAGCTCGACTTGGCAGCTACCATTGCGATGGCGCAGCGGCAGTCGCCATCGGTGCAGAGTGCCCGCAATACTTTTCTGTCTGCTTACTGGGCTTATCGGTATCATCAGGCCAACTATCTGCCTTCGCTTTCCCTCTCATCTTCACCTTATATTAATAAGGAGGTGAACAAGATAACCCAGTCGGATGGTACGGCTCTCTTTCTGAAGCAAGATCAGTTGAGTGCCGACCTTACTCTGAAAATCAACCAGAATATCTCCCTGACGGGTGGTAGCCTTTTTGTGAAGAGTTCGCTCAACCGCTTGGATGAGTTGCACAACAAGATAACAGCCTATAGTAGTCAGCCCTTTATCGTGGGTTACGAGCAGAGTCTTTTTGGCTATAACTCGCTGAAATGGGATCGACGGATAGAACCTATCCGGTTCCGGGAATCCAAAAAGCGATATGCCGAAACGTTGGAGATTGTTTCGGCAAAAGCCTGTGAGCATTTCTTTAGTCTGGCTTCGGCGCAAGCAGAATGGGAGATGGCAAAACAGAACTTTGCTTCTGCTGATACGCTTTATCAGATGGCAAAGGGGCGATATGAGAATGGAACGATTTCGGAAAACGAGATGCTACAGCTGGAAATCAACCGTTTGAACGAGGAGACCAATGTGATGGATGCTCAGGTGGTTTTGCGGGAGAAGATGCAGACCATCCGCTCGTTTCTGGGGTTGGAACAATCGCAGGACATCTGTCTGGTGATGCCGGATAAGGTGCCTGCCTTTGAGGTTCCTTTGCAACGGGCGATAGATTGGGCTTTGCTGAATAGTCCGGATCCCGATTATTACCGTCGCATCCAGAAGGAGAGCGAAAGCCGGTTGGCGCAGGCTCGTGCCAACGCCGGATTGAAGGCGGATCTCTATATGCAGTTTGGACTCTCGCAGACGGGAGCAGATATCGGTGCCGCCTATCGCAGTCCGATGAGTCAGCAATCGGCAAGAATCACCATCGCCCTTCCGATATTGGATTGGGGACGGGGAAAGGGTAGGATAAGAGAAGCCAAATCGCAGCTGGCGCTTACTCAGACGCAGGTGGAGCAAGGCATGAGGGATTTCTACCAGAACGTAGAAAAACTGGTGTTGCAGTTTAACATGCAAGCCCGAAAGGTGTATGTGGCATCGCTCACCGACCAGCGTGCCGAGAAGCGACATGTGGTGGCGCGCCGACTCTACATCATGGGCCGCAACTCGATACTCGACCTGAATGCAGCCATCAGCGAGAAAGATGCAGCCCGGCGCAATTACATCTCGACCATGCAGACTTACTGGAGTCTTTACTATACGCTCCGAAGCATGACGGGTTTTGATTTCGAACACAATAAAGAATTGAAGGAAGAACTTCCTATAGAATAAATTTCCTATAGAATCATCTTCTTATAGAATAATGAATAACAACAGAACAATATGGATATAAAGAAACAACCGAAACCGTGGTATATCCGCTACCGCTATCCTATCCTGTCGGGTGCAGCAGGCATCGTCATCCTGGTCTATGCTCTTTTCCTGATCGTTACTTCGGGAACCCGAAGGGTGGATATGGATAGCGTGGTGATAGCCGAAGTAAAGAAGGCCCCTTTCTGGGAGTATGTAGATGTAGAAGGACTGGTGTATCCCTTCAAGACCATCCAGGTGAATGCGATGGAGAATGGATTCGTGGAACGGGTGGTGGCTGAAGAAGGTGCCATGCTGCAGCAGGGCGATACCATCCTGGTGCTTCAGAATCCGGAACTCTATCATTCTATCGATGATGAGCAGGACGCATGGAGCAGTAAGCTTCGCAACTGTCAGGAACAGGAGATTGAGATGACGCAGAAGACCATCAACCTGCGCCAGCAAGCCTTGGATGCCCAGCATCAGATGGCGAGCCTGAAGAAATCGCTCAAGCAGAGCCGGGAGGAATATCGTATGGGCATCAAGAGTAAGGCGGAACTGGAAGTGGCTGAGGAAGATTACGAATATCAGCGGCAGAAGGTGCTCTTGCAGATGCAAAACCTGAAGCATGATTCCGTATCTACCCGATTGAAGCGCGAGATGATTGCTGCCAACCGGATGGAAGCCAACAAGAAATTATCGAGAATGAAGGGCCGTACCCAGCAGTTGGTGGTTCGGGCTCCCGTAAGTGGACAACTGAGTTATTTGGGGGTAACCCAAGGTCAGCAGGTTTCGTCTGGGGCGAGCATCGGACAGATCAAGGTGATGAGCCAGTTTAAATTGCAGATTTCGCTGGCTGAGTATTACATCGACCGCGTTATCGCCGGACTTCCTGCCCATATTGAGTATGACGGTCATCAGTTTCCACTTCGTGTATCGCGGGTGATTCCTGAGGTGAAAGACCATCAGTTTGTCTGCGAATTAACTTTCAGCGGCAAGACTCCCGCCAATATCCGTTTGGGCAAGAGTTATCGGGTGCTGTTGGAATTGGGCAAGCCGGAACAAGCCTTGGTGATTCCGAATGGTGATTTCTTCCAAACGACCAACGGATATTGGATATTCCGGGTATCTGACGATGGCAAGAAGGCGCAGCGGGTGAATATCAATGTTGGCAGACAGAATCCGCAGCAATTCGAAATTACTTCCGGATTGAAGCCGGGCGACAAGGTTATCGTAAGCGGATATACCCAAATCGCCAGTGAAAAAGAGATAGATTTGAGATAGACTTTTATCTTGGATTATCAAAATTCATCATCCATCATAGATAATAAAATTCAATATTTCACGTAAATAAATTATATAAAGACTAAAAAATATGAACATGTTATTACACAACCTGAAGGTTGCCCTGCGCAACATTCTCAAGTACAAGGTGCAGACTCTGGGCAGCATCCTGTCGCTTGCCATCGGTATGGTGACGCTTGCCACGGTGCATTTGTTTCTGCTGAATTTCCGCATGGCTTCCATTAACCATGAACCTTATTATGACAGGGTTTATAACCTCCGATTCGATTCCATCCAAAAACGTCAATCGGAAAATTCAATTCGTATCAATGGTGATATCGTAAGGGCGGTGAAGGCGAATGGGGGACCTCGTTGCATAGAGCAGGGACCTTATGCTCCTAATGGTATGCTAACAGGCGGCTGGGCTGAGTTTACCCTAAGCGGCAAGACAAGACGCAAGATGCAGTTGGATGCAGTTCCCCTTGACCGAAATTACCCCAACTTTGTAGGTATCCGTTCTGCCATTACGGGAGAAAAGATAAAGGTGCTGGGGCCTCATGATGCCATTATCAACGAAAAGCAGGCAAAGCAAATCTTTGGTGACAAGAATCCTGTGGGTGCAAGCATTCGTTTGAGTAAGGACTATGGAAATTATCAGTTGAGATTGGTGGATGTCTATCAAGACTTATCATTGACTGAGCTAGACATGAGCATTTCGGCTCTCTTTTACTCGCCATGTGAGTTGGAAGATATGGATTCTGATCAATTTAATGCTGGGAATTTGTATGTGGTATTGAAAGAGGGATGTACGCCACAACAGTTGAAAGCAGAGGTGAACGGCAGGTTGAAACCATTGGGGTTGAAGGTAAAAACAGAGAAGCTGAAAGATCGGTTGAGCGAAGAGTATTCAAGCGTTGCTATTGCTCGTTCTATCACTTATCTGATAGGCTCGTTGATTCTGCTGGCTGCCATCATTGGTTTTCTGAGGATGCAGACGCAGCTGTTCTGGATGCGCAGACGTGAAATCTCGCTTCGAATTACCAATGGTGCCACACGCCTCCAACTCTTCTCTATGTTTGCTACCGAGGTGGTGATGATCGTGCTGGTGGCTTATTTTGTAGCAGTATTGATGGGATCCTGGATTTGTGATTATCTGGCAAAGCCTCAGTTTGCAGAAATCACCTCCGAGTTAGGAACCATCAGTCATCTATATCTCTATAGTCTGGTGATCGGGCTGGTGGTTATGATGTTGTGTCTCGCCATCATCTGGGTTGTGCTGAGTCGCATTTGTAAGCATACGCAAGCACTCGAATCAGGAATGAGAAGAAGCCATAACCATTGGTTCCGCAATACGATGCTGGGTGTGCAGGTGATGATCAGTATGTTCTTCCTGGGTGTTACTTTCTGCCTCCTGTGCTGGGTGGGCAAGATGGCTGATTTCAATCATATTCCTGATGACGAGCGTGCATACAAGCAAAGTCTGTATCTGCAGACAAATGCGGCAGAAAATGGTCAGCGCCTTAGAGACAAGCTCATCCATTTGCCGCAGGTGGAACGATGGATTCCTTATAGCTGGGGAGTTTTGCAAGTTAACGAGCTGGCAGAGAACGAGGAGTTCAGCAAGGCGGCTTGGCAAGGCGATCCTTATGCTAGCTATAATAATGTGACGAGTTATAAAATTCGGATTACATCAGATACTTCCTATCTCGATTTCTTCAAGATCAAGGTGAATTGGAAGCCGAAGGCAAACCGGAAGAAATGCATCCTGGTAAATGAGGAGTTGTATAAGCAGATGCGCCAGCATCATGTTGCTCCTAATGATATATTGACCGTAGATGAGATGGATTCGTATCAGATAGCCGGAACGTTCCAGTCGATACCTTATCAGGGGAGTTTTAAAATTGATATATACTCATTCATAGTCATAGACCCCAAAGAGGCTTATGGTGCCACACATTATATTCTTGTGGCAAAGCCGGGTGAATATAAGGAGATGCAGATTGCTGTAGATAGAATGATACAGAAATTGGAGCCTGCTGTGGTAAAACCGATGTCATCCAATCTGCGTGACTACATGGCAAGGAGCATGTTTGCGTTGGAAATACTGCAAAATATTGCGTGGATCCTGGCTATCGTGAGTCTGGCAATCTGTCTGATAAGTATCTTCAGTACGGTGATGCTGGATACGCAGACCCGGAAGAAGGAGGTGGCTATCCGCAAGGTGAATGGTGCCCTGACAAAGGATATTACCAAACTCTTCGGAAGAACCTATCTGGTGATTACGCTCATCGCCATGGTATTTGCGGTGGTAGCCATGTTGATGTTCCATATCGTTCTGAGTCAGACTTTCGATATGGTAGAAATCAATCCTGCCTTCCCTATTAGTTTGAGTGTTGTGATAGTCATTGGCTTCATTGCAGCTATCATCGCCTGTCAGGTACGTAAAATCATGAAGGTGGATCCTTCGGAGATTCTGGTTAAGGAATAAAATGTGTAATTTGAAAGTATAAAAGTATAATACGAATTTAAAGAAACGATAAAGATTATGATTCAATTAAATAATATCAAGAAAGTATTTCAGACAGAGGAAGTGGAGACCTGGGCTTTGCGTAATATCAGTCTGGAGGTGAAGGAAGGCGAATTTGTTGCTATCATGGGACCTTCGGGATGTGGCAAATCCACATTACTTAATATAATAGGTTTGCTGAATAATCCTACAAGCGGCAGCTATCTGCTCGACGGCAAGGATGTGAGCACGCTGAAGGAGAGTGAGCGCACCTTGATAAGAAGAGGAATGATAGGTTTTGTGTTCCAGAGTTTCAACCTGATTGATGAGTTGAATGTGGTGGAGAATATCGAGTTGCCGCTTCTGTATATGGGAGTATCGGGCAAGGAGCGCC
>ENA-UPWO01000504-UPWO01000504.1-human-gut-metagenome-genome-assembly--contig:-NODE-504-length-23337-cov-63.842648_pt1 | contig 23337 bp, 27 predicted proteins | sample MGYA00250056_ERZ773388 | MGnify/ENA primary metagenome ERZ773388 (study PRJEB29103, sample SAMN06112004) | human gut metagenome | biome: human gut; feature: ankylosing spondylitis patient; material...
CTTAACATTTTTTGAGCGTTCCACCATACGACGGATTGCCTCTTGTGCACCTTCAGGAAATAGCTAATGCCATAATCTTATCTCCTATTATTTATCATAAACAGAGAAAATTCCACCATTACATATCAATTATTCATCTTTTCCACCAATTACATTCTTGATAATTTCATCAACAACATAATCAAAGTAACGAGCACTCTAGTTACAGCCATTTTGATATTGCTTTAATTGTTCTTGGCGACTTCTTATGCTTATATTGTCGATAATCAATATTCGACAAATCAGGATGTTCCATTTCATCCCAAGATGGGAATTGTGACAACTCTGCGGAAAGTTCTGCATCCGTCTTAGTACGATACTTACTACGATATTCTTTTACCGGCTTACCATTAAGAATAACTAAGCAGGTGTATAATTTATCAATATCCTTAGAAGAATAAATTGCATCCATAAGACAATGTCTCATTTCCTGAACAGACAAAGGAGGCCTTACGACTGGAGTTGGCTCAGCAACCATACCAGCCGCAGCATTATCTTCTGTTATTTTATATCTATTTCCTTCCATACCTTTGTATTTTATGTTAGATGCCGCCAAAATTACGTTTTTTTCTCGAAACCACCAAGAAAACCACTAGAAATCTGCAAATTATCAGCAAATTACCACGAAATCAACCATAAACTATTAACTGTAAACTTATAAACTGCTATTCCCCAGGCGGTCCCAGCCCGCAAAACATGGCGCAGGGCTTTGATGCCCCGCCAACCTTAGAACGTAGCGGTTTGAGCAACGGTGAAAAGCCCTAAAGACTCTCAATCCACTTCTTACCGCTTTTCGTAAAAGCAGACCAAAGGTAAAGACAGCAGGCAACGATGCCAACACCACCCAAAACAATATACATTCCTTCCATAATTATTTCTTTTTTAATTTGTATGGAGTACGTTCATGGAGATGCCGGAAGCTTTCGATACGTTCTTCATTAAATGTTCCTTCATTCCACATTCTATCTAATTCTGCATCAGCCATCTGAATAAAACAATCAGAAACAACAACCTCCTGTTCGTGACAAGAGGGAGAACTCCATCCCATAGTCTCCATCACAGATTTTTCCACTTGTTCTTGGGTCAAGCAACGACCAGCACGATGTTCTTTAACAGCATACTCCGCCAACTCTTTCATGAGTTCAGGAGACAAAGATAGAACTGAATTTGTTGTATTACCAGTTGTATACATAATTCTAACCTCCTATTAATTCTAGTTCAACATTCTACCGCCAAAGATACGCTTTTTTCTTTAAACCACCAAGAATATCACAAGAAATCTACAAGTTATCAGCAAATTACTACAAAATCAACTGTGAACAATTAACAGTAAACTATAAACTGCTATTCCCCAGGCGGTCCCATCCCGCACAACATGGCGTAGACCTTTGATGGTCCGACAACCATAAAGCGAAGTGGTTCCGAGCACCGGAGGGCGGTTACATCCTCTCGTCCCTGAGATTTCTGTCCCCCAGAACTGGGGGAACCGAAGGGGGCGTAAAGACTATTGAAGAGAGGCTTGGTGAGAAAGGTGGAGCCTTCCTTAAGGGTAAGGAAGGACGGGTAGGTTTTCGAAAAACATCTCCTTTTCGAAGTATTCCTTTGTTTCCATAATCCTGATTTTTAAGAATTCGGATGCAAAGGTAAATACTTAATGTGTTAAAACCTTACGCTGTAATGGTGATATACCGACGGTTGCGAGCATTTGCAGACTCACGCATCTCCTTCGCCTCATTGTCGCCGATTACAACCTCGGCGAACTTTGGCTTGCCGTTTAATTGTTTCTTGCCTTGTACCATAATTTGAACAGTTTAAAATCATGGTGCAAAGGTACGAAACTTTATCTAGGCGCACAATACGGCTTTCACCGAATACTTACACACCATATTGTTTTACAGTCTCTCGTAGATGAGTGAACGCAAAATTATTGATGATGGCATACATGAGATCCAACAAAGAAGACTTACCAGAACCATTTTTCCTACTATACATGAGATAGAGACCTTTACCTTAGAGGTGCTTCTCACCTGATAAAGACCATCCATCGTTTCATAAAGGCAGTCCATAACATTCTTTTTTTGAATTGGATAAACAATACCTCGAAAGAAAGGATACCATTCATCTTTTAGTGATTTACGAATAAAAGGATGAATATTTTTTTGATCTATATGTATTCCTATTAATCTCATATCTCTTTTATTTTATAAGTAACTTCAAGAATAGGGTTAACTCAAAACTATCGATACACAATTTTGGTTCTGCCAATCTACAATTAAAGTATACAAATTCATCTTCATAAAGTCAGAAAGTTCAGAAAGTTCTAATAATTTATCACGTAAGAAGTCTTCATCTACAACACCTCCAGAATGAAAACACAATCTATTAAATAAATCATGTCCATTTACCAATTGGTACTCTTTTTTATCTTCATCAATCGAGCAAGACCTAATTATACCATTCAAATAACCGAGAGTTATATCATGGAAACCATTACTATTGCTTCCTATATGTCCATGAATCATATTATAATCAAGTTTTTCAACTTTACAAATTAGTTTATTAACTGGTTCAAAGTCTGTTCTAAAGTTATGCAATTCATTACACAACTTATAATATGACAAAGTATATAACTCAGGTAATGCAATATTTATATCAACATCGCACCCATTATCTTTTAACACTTCCAAGTATCTTTTCCGAAAATCGTCATCTGCTAAGGCACTCATTTCATAATCATGATAGTCTGTATATAGCATATTAGCAGATACCATTTTCTGCTGACCCATTTTTAAGAAATCAGCATCCTGGATAGCCAAACATTTTTGTTGCTTCACTAATATCGGAAGTATTGCATTCATATTGTCACAGCCTGAAGTCGATTGAATAAACACAGATTTTTCTATAAGCATTTTTTTATAATACCTGTGATCACCATATCCCTCTACCAAGACTAAAGTCTTGCCATCATTCATTGGGTTATTAAAAGATTGAGCAATAGAATTCAAGAGTCGTGTTGGAGTAACTCTTCTTTCTAGATTGTAAAAAACATCACGTCTATTCATGATTTTTCAAAGATCGATACAAATCAACACAATCATCCCAATCATCATTAACAAAATCAATTGAATGAGAAGCAAAAATGAGTTGAATTCCAAATTCTTTAGCAATAGTCTTAAAGTCCTCTAGCATTGATTTTTGCCAGGCCACATGCATGGAATTTTCGGGTTCATCCAAGCAAACAACCGTACCTTTATATGTCTTGAAAATCAAATAAAAATATAGAATTATCAAATTTTGCTCACCACTTGATAGTTTTCTCAGAGGAACTTCATAATTAGTATCATCTAAAATACGAAGCCCATCCTTAGCATTAAGTTTTATAGTTTTCTTTGATAACATTTTATTGTCTATCATTTTGACAAACATCATCATTTTGAGAAACAAGAGATGATAAACACTCAATTTATCACTGATACCTTGTAAGTACAAAAAAAGAGCAACCTTAAAATTCTCGTTATATGTATAATCTACTTTCAGGTCCTCTGCGATACCATATTCATGATAAAATTCTAAAATTTGCTTAATATGCAAAGCTATTTCATTGTATTTTTCTTCATTGAGATTAACAGAATCGTTTCTTAATAATTCCTCTACAAAATGAGAGTCAATCTCTTGGCACTTTTTCACATACTTGTCTTGATACTCTGCAAACAATCTTTTAATATCATCTACTATCTTATCGACATTGTATCGATTTATCAGATGCCTTCCATATCTTTGAACATCCAAATCTTCATATTGAATGCGCTGTTCTTTGACATATAAATTATTGTAGCTTGATAAATAGGAAGTCATTGCTTTCGAATCTTCAGGAAGAGCAGAGTCATCTTCGAATCTATAGTTGCGAGTCAGATGGTCTTCAATATCTAGCCCTTTCATCATATCCATTGTTCGATATCCAACAGAACTATGCCTTACAGTTCTTAATAAATAATTGGCAGATAGGGAGAATATGTATTCATTGGAGTCTGTGTTTGATTTATTCACTTGACAAAACTTAAAGAATACAGTTTGAGTCTCATAGTTATGAATATCATCTTTATCTGATGCCATTATCTTTGAAATAAATATGGAACATTCATCTTCGAAAACTACTTGAATTTTTGAGAATACCAAAATATTAAAATACCATAAATTACAGTTAAGTATGTTATGGATTATTTTCAATATCGTGGTTTTACCATAACCATTTGGACCTGTTAAAATAGTCACTTTACTTGATTTCTTAAAATCAATGAAGTAACTGTAGAGACCATAGAGATTTTCTACGCTTATATTTTTTATCATAATGTATAATTATACTAAGTTAATTATTCAACTGCCTCATCCTTCAATACTTGCGCAAGCTACGACCTTATGGTTTTGTTTGCAGACTTGCATCACTTTATCTAAATATTCCTTTGTAACCATTATCAATCAGTTTTGATAACGGTTACAAGCATAATATATTATTCAATCTGAAGTTTCAGACATTCATCGATATTATCCATCTATAATATTGCTCCTATATAGGGTTTCTATTTACCTCCTATAAAAGTTTCTGCCCCAACAACAACATTACCCATTATGCGATTTTTTCCAATAACTAAACTATCTTCAAAAGACTGTACATCAATACCAAAAAATCGTAAATCCATGCTTTGGATAATAAAAATCTGGTTGGTATATGTAGCTTTCAATATCAAATTATTTATTCCTGTTACAGAATTTTTCATGTAAATCTCTATCTGCGGCAAATCACTACTAAATTTTAAAAGAATATTCTTTGATAAAGAAACATTATTAACAATAATGGGAATAATTTCATCCCCATTTATCGCATTTAGCCAAATTGTGGGTCCCTTGGTAGTTTTTCCAATAATAATCGGAATAAAACTAGAAAACCTAAAGAGATACTTACAATTTACTTCATTCGAACCAACTATGATTTTATTATAAGGTTCAAAAGAAGGAATCATTTTATTTCCCTGCATCATTATATTGGAATATTTTTTCTATTTTGTTTATAATACGTGTTCGTTGAGTACCCTTAAGTTCAATATATCCCTTGCAACCTAAATAAATAAGTATACAAAGTATCATAGAAATCAACTGAAAGAGATCCATCCTATTATATGTAATATCATTCTTCCAAGTTACCAAAATAAAAGAAACCAAGAGTTGTAAGCAAAAACCTAGGAACATTTTCCAAAACGTATCACCTAATTTTGCTACCGTAGCAGAATCGTCATGACTTAAAATATAGAATTCATGCTCAGTGATTAAATAACCAGGTTGTTCGCAAAGAAAGCAAGTTCCCCTAGCTTCATCTAAATCCATACTAATTGTACCATCTTTATTCTTTTTCATATGACTATAGTTTTAATCATGTTATCATATTCGAGACATATAACATAATTATTTATCTTTTTCACAACTTGAAATTGTACCATTGTAGAACCCAGAGAACTATGCGAATCCAACCACCTTTTACCAGGCGGTCCCATCCCGCATAATCATGGCGCAGACCTTTGATGGTCCGCCAACCTTAAAGCGAAGCGGTTCTGAGCACCGGAGGGTGGTTACATCCTCTCGTCCCTAAGGGAAGAGAGGCTTGGTGAGAAAGGTGGAGCCTTCCTTAAGGGTAAGGAAGGACGGGTAGGTTTTCGAAAAAAAATTTCTTAAAGAATCCCTTTAAGCCTTAGCAGCCTCGCTGCCATCCTTCCCATACGCCCCATCTTTCGCTTCAAAGATAACGCTAGGTTCATATACCTCAACCTTATGCCATGCCCCTTTAGGCACTTGGCATGCATACACCCCATTCTTCGGATTAAGATGAATTCTCTCAATCTCTTGATAAGAAACCTTTCTTACGGTATCCCCACCATCCTGCAGATACGATACCACCTCCTCGTATATCACTTCATCCATTCTGCCACAAAGACAGATGACACTCTCTGATGAGTTCGGATGACTATGTATCGCCACTTCTGTACCAGGCAGCAGAGCATTGAGCATTCTCTGACTTTGATCCTCTGCACTTGTACGAAGATCATAGTTCTGGCGCATGCGAGGATTCTCCTTTGCCTTGGCAAAAAGAGAATCCAAGAAATCTTTGTTTATTTCCAATGTATTCATGATTCTTATTTCTTAAGAGAAGCAAGATACTCCTCGTGAAGATGATAATACTTCTTCTTGAAAAGTACATAAGCAAGTGACAACACAAGCAATGCGACAACAAGATACATCCAGTGGCACGCAACATTATCAGGACACAGATAGATGAATCCCAATGAAATCACCAACTGCATAGCCATATACAAGGAAGACACCTTCACGTGACCTATCTTCAACTCATTTGCCATCAACTGATAAGCATGCTTGCGATGAGCCTCACCCAGATTCTCATGCAACATAATGCGATGAACAATCGTAAGACAGCCATCCACACCATATACCAACAGGAAAATAAGCCAGGTAACATCCTGAGTCTTGATGATGACGTTGCCCAGGAGGAACAACATGATAAAGGCGATGCCGATAGATCCCACATCACCAGCAAAACACTTCGCCTTACCCTTTGGTCGGAAGTTAAAGATACAGAATACCAATGATGCGAGGATGGTAGAGACAACCAAACTCTGCTCCATATACTCCTCATTCATATTAACCAAAGCCAAAGGTACCAATACCGCAAGCGAATAACCAGCAGTGATACCATTGATACCATCCATAAAGTTGATGACATTCGTTGCACCTACATAAACGATAAGCGCAAGAACAACCACCCACCACATCGACCAATGCAAGATATCAAGTTGATAGAAAGCCAAGACCGCAGATGCAAACTGCGCCACCAATCTCACACTATCAGGCAGCGAGCGAATATCATCCACAAAGCTGACACCTGCAATCAATGTCAGACCAGCCAGAAACCAAGGATAAGGGAATCCGAAGAATCCACTCCATACCCAAGCCCCTATCAGGAAGATGATGCCACCACCTCTCAACACGATAGAAGAGTGTGATGAACGTTCATTCGGCTTATCAATGATATTACACTTATCCGCAATGCGGAAATAGACAAGTTCTGCGATAAGAAGCAGAACAAAAACAATGATGTATATGCTCATAAAAATGTGTTATCTTGCCAAATACTATGACATTTTGTCATAGTGCTTATATTGGCATATTGTTTGCAAAAAAAATCTTCGTGTTGAGACGGTAATGTCTAAATCCTAGCACAGAGAGGAGGTGTTAAAAATGGGTAGAAATCAGCATGTCGTTCCAACAAATGGAAGATGGGGGATTAAAGGTGAAGGAAATTCAAGATACACCTCAATCTTTGACCGACAGAGTGACGCAATCAATGCAGCACGCCAAATTTCAAGAAATCAACAATCAGAATTGTTGATTCATGGAACAGATGGGCGAATTCGAGAACGAGACTCTTATGGCAATGACCCATTTCCACCAAGAGGCTAAAGCCTTAGTATTCTCTCCACTATAGAGAAGAGCCCTAATGCAACAAGGGCAGATTGTTGCGAAGTAACTATTGGATTTGTCATGGCGATGTGAATCGTCATGACTTTTTTATAGTATCACCTAATATATTCATATAAAAGAAAAAAAATAAATATATAGTCGTCCCTTCACTAAGAATAAAGCGAATCCGCTACCCTCTTCAAGCTTTCTTCAAAGCTGACCAGCTGATAGTCGAAATCAATTTTCGACATCGATGGGTCATAATAGTAGGTAGCAAACATTTTGTTGATTGGCTGAAGCACGAAAGAGCCAAGCCATACGAATGGATTGAAGATACGGCTAATCCATACCTTATGACCAGCCTGCTTCGCAAAGAAGCGAATGATTTCTACGGTATCAGCCTGCTCCTTGTTCTGAGGATAAAAAGTACCACTCAGTCCTCTAAGCATTACCTGCTTCACAAACTCAGCGAGATTATCGATATACAACATCGAACGCTTGTTATGCCAGCATGGGAAGAATGGTACTTTCGTTGCAAGCTTGGCAAGTCTTGGGAAGTTACCCTTTGCATTCGGACCATATATCATACAAGGACGAAGGATGCAGACCTTGAAATTCTCATTCTCCAACTTATGAAGACCTATTTCTGCCTGAAGCTTAGAGTCGCCATAGAAGCCATTAGGATTCTCTTTGGTATCCTTGGTAAGCACCTCACTCTTCAACGACTGACTCTCATGGAAAACAATCTGACTTGACATGAAGATAAACTGCTTCACTCCTGCCGCTTTCGCATGTTCAGCAACAGCAATCGTCAAATCGCGATTCACCTTATAATATAAAGGTTCCATCTTAGGATCAGCGTTCACATGTGCAATACCAGCTACATGATACACCACATCATATTGAGAGTAATCAGCCTTCTTCCAATTATCCCCCATTGTATCCACAGCATCTATCTCGAAATCAGATGATGTAGAAAGAATATATTTGCGCACACTCTCACCTACATAAGAGCCAGCGCCAGTAATCAATACTTTCATCTTGAATTTATTATTTATTTTTATCAATTTTAAATAGTAAGAACCATATATACGTAACAACAAACTTCGGATAAGTTTCAATCAAACGCTTAAGCATACCGCTTTGAGTAAAGATCCGATACAACCAGCGCAACCCAAACTTATTAGTCCAAGTTGGAAAAGAAACCATTGTTTCCTGAGTCTGATGTATAAAACCTCCACATGTATAAACTGATCCTACAAAACCTGCACGTTTCAATAATACTGCCATCTCATCCTGCATAGGAGCCCCCATACCAATAATTACAACTTTCGCACCTGAAGCCTTAATATCCCTAACTATTTCATCCTTACAGTCTTTGATATATCCATGATGGAATCCAGCAATCTTGATATTGCAAAAATTCTTCTTGATTGTTTCAACAGATCTATCAACCTCCCCAGGTTTTGCACCAAGAATATATAGAGATTCTCCATGCGCAATCATATCACGGAATACAGGACCAGCCATTGTTGAGAGATCAAAAGAAAGACGAACAGATTTCGGATGACCACAAATTTTATTCAATTTAATAGGTCCCATACCATCAGAAGCTATATAATCAAACTCGTCATACCAATGATATTCGTCTTTTTCAAGCTTCACCATATAGTAGGCATTTAGGCACGTCACAATCTTACATCCTTCATATTCAGGCAGAATATCTTCCAAGGAATTTGGAAGTTTATCGTAAAATATTTGGAATATTTCATTTATCATATTTTAAATATTTTTTATTATTAAATTTATACACAAAGTTCCATTAATATTTTTCAATTACAAGCAATCTATATCCATAACTATATTTCCATTCTACAATTAATATCTCATATTGACTTTAATTGCATAGTTCAATCTATCCTAACAACAACATCAGCATACTTATACATAATATTATTCCTAGGAAGTACTTTAACATTTGGAATTTGGACCATCACACTTTTACATTTAGGATTTACAATCTTTGATGAATAGAGAACCGTTGAAGATACAGAATAAAACTCCATATTAAACATTGAAGCAAGTATCTCAAATGTACATTTAAAAAGCCCAATATCTAACTTCACACAATTTATATGTTCGAAATCATCCGACATTGTATGAGGTACATAATAATCTATGTCATATTTTTCAATAACCTTATTAATAAATTTATTATATTGCTCCAAGGTTATACTATTTCCTGTATAAGAATGATACAAAGGTTGTCCAACAAATATTTTTTTTCCTTGTAAGTCTGGAATTTCACCAAGTCTTGATTTAAATAAATCTATTGCTATACTTAATTGGCATTTTTCCCCAAAGTAATATTCTGCTATCTCTGGCTTTAACAAATAAGTTTTTTTTATTTTTGACGTTACTATTGTTTGTTTAATACCAAATAATTGCATAAGACATTTTTTAGGATTATTATCTGGTTCTTTGAATTGATAATAATTCATATAACCATCTTCAATTAAAATAGCTTGTTTACATCTCTTATACGACAGAACATATTTATTAGAGACCAAAGAAACATTCGACAAAACGACAGTATCGAAATCTATTTTAGGCAACAAGAATTTTAATTCAAATAATGTCTGAAATATACCCAAGAAACCATATCTTGGTGTAATACAATGTACATCATCAAATAAATCTTGCATAGGATAATTTGATCGCGCTAATTTTTTTGTTATAATCACCAATGATTTGTGACAACAATTTTTCCACTCTGGCAAAGAAACAGCATAATAGATATCATTATATTTCTTAGCTATCACCAAAATTTTCATTTTTTTATTTTCCATATGTTTAAATTATCAAATCTGAAATCGATTCTAATGTAAAGCAAAGAATAGACAAAAAAATCACAATCTTTGACAATAATTATCATCTTTTTTATTTATAATTAAAAGAATCACAACAGGCATCCATGTCAACGCATTAAACAAGACATTATGCAATGCGAAACTTGAAGCAAAAAGGAGCACTAATAATACATTTAAATTAACAGAAACATTCTTGTATATACTCTTCCACATAAAATAAAGTAAAAGGTAAAAAGAAATACCCCAATCATATATGTATCTAAGAAAATCATTATGGGTACTCATATCTTCAGCTTCAACATCCAAACGTACTAAATCCCATGCAGCATGACTACCATGTGGTATTAAATACCAGTTTTCTTTTATTCCATCAATTATCAAAAGATAGAGATACATTCTTGTATTATACGAGGCATCTTCTTCCATTCTTGTTTTCTCACTGAGATTATCTAATAAAGACTTAGATGTAAAAAAGAGGATTAGTAAAACTAATACTAATAAAAACTTCTTTGAAAAAACTTGTGTACATTGATATAGCCAATATGGCAAGGCAAATAAAAGTGATCTCGTTTCAGATTGATAAACATAAATAAGATACGTAACTATCAAATACCATAAAACTATCTTTCTATTCTTAAATATATAATACTTCTTTTGAAGTTCCCATGCAATTATACCTAAAATACAAAAAATACAGGCAGATGTGTTACCACTTGATGAAAAAAATCCTGAATATCTATTAGAGCCCTCTATAGTAGAACGAAAATGTCCAGAGAATATTCCCAAGATACTAAACAAGATTAATATAAGTATAATTTTGAACAACCGTTTGCAAACAATGTCATCTAAAGACATATATTTAATATTATACACGGATGAATAAATAAAAATAAAAGATATTATATCTAATGAGAGATGTAAATAACTACATTTATTAATCAAAGAAAACAAGATAACAGGAAACATAAAAATACAAGAGCTCATTATCAAACCCTTATTATCACAACAATAATTATACATTATAATATAAAGCAATAATGGTACTGTATTAAATCGTCCAAAACCTCCTAATATTATAGAAGACATCAAAACCATTAAATACAATACTATTATATGCTGTCCTATTTTTGCTTTCACTGTTGAATTTATCATAATTTCGTACTTTTACAAATCTATTATGTTTGGATTCTTAACAAATTTCATAGCCATATTTCTGATATTAATTAATTCTCTATAATTTAATAAAAGGAATATAATTAATGGCAAAAACATTAAACTTTCACATTCCATCAGTGTTATGAAGAGAGCAATCGTATATGGTACAAATAATCTTAATGGAAAACAATGTTTTAATGTACTTTTCAAAGAATTATTATTTATTATTAGTTTTCTCCCTTCGATTGTCATTAACACAGAACAAACAAGATATGCTATAAGAATAGACATAACTACTTTTGGAATAGCCAGATGAAAATAAACAGAGAATAACAAGCCTAATGTTATTGACGTAATTAAAGAAACAATTGATATCTGTGAAGCTATCTTTTCTTTATTTTGTGCTATTAGCAAGCTATTATATCCATATGAGTTAGTCCGCATTAAGACTGCCAACGCTATCATATCCATCATATATATAGCACCTTTATATCCTGGGAAAAAAATCAAGAAAATAGGAAATGCTAATAATGCGATATAAATAAGAAAATGTGATGTTAATACATAACCAATTCTTATAATATTTAAAGTCCTAACACACTCATTATTATTTTTTACTGATAATTTATCAATAACTTTTGGGAAAACAATAACATCTAAAGAATTAAGCAACAACATTATTGCATTAACTATCGTAAAGGAAAATGTAAAATAGCCAAATTCTTTAATAGAATAGTTTGTACTTACTATTGTCCGTATACCTAACAACATAAAATACAAACAAGAATTATACATGAACAGATATAAACCTTTCTTTAATATTATACTCTGCATTGAAATATTTATATTATCTTTTTTGCATTTTGGATAAACGCCAATACATTTATAATATACAATGGTAAATGAACAGGAAATTAAGTTTGACATTGTCAATGCCATTACTAATTCTTCCTTCTCAAAAAACCAAACAACGCACATATCAACAAAAACAGGTATTGATCCTATTATTGACATCTGATTGACTTTGTTTTTAAATCGAATAACTGTTGAAAATATGCTATTATAGTATGTTAGAGCAGCAATAATGCTAAGAAGAACCAAATATTTATCAATATCAATCTCGCCGTACTCAGTAAATTTAAAGTATTTAACTATCCCCAATACTAATAAAAGAAAAAAATTTAGATATGAGTAAAGAACCAAAGAATTTATTATCAAACTATTTTGTTTCTTCAAACTCTGTTTGTTATGTACTAACAAAACATTCAATGAATGTGGAATGCCAAAATTGATTTGATTTATATAATTCAATATTAGCTGAATTATGCCATATATTCCCAAATAATAAGGTCCCAATCGAACTGCTATTATTAAAGACATAATAAATTGTAATCCATAAGTAAAATATCTTGTAAACAAATAAACAAAAACTTTATTTTTTAATATCTGCATAATTTATATGAAATCGTTATTACTCAATAAAGAAAAATTAAACACTTGAAACATATTACTCCTCACAATATGTTCGGATAATGTAACAATTATCATAATCTACCACTAATGTTCAGTTTTTTATAGGTCATTATTGTTTATCAAGAATTAAATCATCAATTATAGATTGAATCAAATCCTCACCAAGGATTTTCTCAACAAACTCACGGAAAACTCCATCGCCTCCTTTCTTTTCAAGAGTTATTGAGGCTATTTTTTTTATGTATATAGGTGCAGAAGCAGGAACTCCAGCCCATCCTACAAGCCTTAGAAGTTTCATATCATTTAAATCATCTCCTATATAGGCTACATCACTCATACCAATTCCTAACTCTTCACATAACTTTATTGTAATTGCAACTTTATCCTTGCAGCCAAGGAAACAGTAATCCACCTTGAGTTTATCCGCACGTCGTTGAACAATTTGAGTATTCTCGCCGGTAAGAATACCGACGGGAATACCTAAATAGCGTGCAAGCAACACTCCAGCACTATCATAGGTATGAAATTTCTTAAACTCTATATTAGTGCCATCATAATACATTCCTCCATCCGTCCAAACACCATCAATGTCTGTTAGAATGAGTTTAGGAAGTTTATTATTCATTTATTAATCAATAAGATTTTTATAAATTATCTCATTTGCAGGAATATCATTAAGAGCCTTGTGTCCTACAACCATATTCTTTTCTGCCCATTTGAAACCATCCCCAGGACTAAGCATATGTATCATATCTTCAGTAACAACATCACCAGCCTTAATATCAACCAAAGAAGCAATAGAACGCTCCAATTTTACCTTTGAACCAGCAACACTCTTATCTATGTAAAGATCTTCTTTACCTAACCAACGTTCCACCATTCGAATATCACGTACCATACGATTTACACCATCTGGACCTAAAGAACCAGGCTGATCAGTTCCCTTCATATGTCTATCGATGGTAATATGCTTTTCGATAATCTCAGCACCCATACCTACAGCAATTGCAGGCGCAGAAATACCAATGGTATGATCGGAGAATCCGATATGATACTGTCCATAATGCTTCTTCAAATAGGTTATAGTGCGCAAATTCAAATTATCCGGATGAGTTGGATATTGAGATACACAATGCAATATAGAAATATCGCTGTGATAACGTGTAATTGTCTCCAAAGCATCATCAAGCTCCTTTTTACCAGCCATACCCGTAGAGAGGATAATAGGTATCTTGGTCTCAGCCATGGCTGAAAGAAGAGGAAGGTTAGTCAAATCACGGCTAGCCACCTTCAAATAATCAGGAGTAAAGAGTTTCAACATTGAAAGACAGCCCTTTGCACAAAGGGTTTCAACAAAATCAAGTCCCTTCTCTTTAGCAAACTTATAAACTTCATAATGAGCCTGATCATCCAATTCTAGAAAAGCACGATGTTCACCATAAGTACGCCCAAAAGAATTTGGTGTATCATATATACGGTTCATCTGAGTAGTTGTCAACTCTTCATTTAAATCGCGACGTGTCATCTTAACCGCATTCATTGGCTTTAAATCAAGACCAAATGTTTCCTCGCGAACAGGTCGTGCAATCAACTCAACAATCAACTTAGCAATGTCAACAGAGCCATTATGGTTCTGACCAATTTCACCTATAATATAGGTTTCTCCTTTTTTAATCATAATCGTATAAATTAAATATTACTTTTTATTTTGTGAGATGCTATTTAACATTGACTGCTTAATTTCAGCATGTGCATCTAAATATGAAACAACATCTTTAAGAGTAAAATTAGAATCTTTACCCTTTAAATCAGCAAATACTTTTCGAGCATTTACTAAATCTTCTGGGGTGTCTATAGTCAGTCTTATATCATCTCTACCCTGTAAGAACTCAGGACACATAATCCATTCGCACTTGTACTCATCAGGATGATTGTATATATGCCATGTTACATGTTCATGAGCAGGGGAATCAACAGGAGTTGATTTAGCAACACGTTTAAGTGCAGATAGAGTAACAAATTCACCCCAAAAGCCAAAATGGGTAAGAATAGAAGGTTTATCATTAATGCGGAAACCAATATAATCAGCATCGCTTGATTTTGCCTTCTCAACTAACTGTGAAACACCATGCCAATCTAAGAACGGATTATCAGAGCAAATTCTCACTATACCATCAACACTATTATTTTCAGCTGCCTGAATAAATCTGTCAAGAACATCAGTTTCTGACCCTCGGCATACTAATTCTCCTTTTTCTATAAGGAATTTCTCTAACTGGTCATTGTTCGCATTTACAGAAGTTGCAACAATAACTTTAACTCTATTAACCTTATGCAGGTTTACGAGAAGAGTTTCTAAAAGAGTTTTCTCTCCATCAAACTTCTTCAAAATCTTTCCTGGCAAACGGGTAGAGCCCATTCTTGCCTGAACAATAATTCCTATATTCATTATAAATAACTATTTTAAAAAGGCAGGCTCCACACCAAAAGCGAAAAGTAGCTCATAAAAAATGCTAGTGGTGCTTCGCCTACCGAATATTGTATTATTTTCTAAAATTTATACTTTAATTATCTTTGCGACTCTAACGATACTTCCCATCCAAGTCCTCACAGGATAATCCGCCTTATTCATCGCAAAGAACAGACTTTATCATAACTAAGCCCCTCTTTCAAATTAGGAATTCTGTGATAGGCATCACGTTGAAGTTCATCCTTTGTTCTTGCAATCAAAGTCTTGAAACTATCTTTATCAGCAACGCCAAACATGACCTTAGCTTTTTCAAAATATCGCATAGAAGCCATCTTTGGGAGTATTTCAAATGCTCTATTATATATACTCAATGTAGGATACCACATAGACATTCTATCTCCAGGTTTTCCATATATCAAGGATAAGTAATACAACAAAATATCGACTTCTACCCAAGAAGCGAATTTGTCGCCTCCATAATTGTTCATAAGAATAGCTACTTGACTGGATGACGAATACCCTTTATTCTTATAGTAATCCAATGTGTAATTATGCTTTTGAAATTCAGCAAAGTTCAATGCTTTAATCTGTCTTCCCAACCTATTCGATAAGATGCAGTAATCAGTATCTATCACTTCTTTTATTATATCAAAGCGCTCATGCTTCAACATAATTGCCGTAAATGATAAGAAAAGCTCATAATTAAAGAAACGATAATTATCATTTCTCAAATGCCATGAATCTGTAGAGGAAGCCAACTCTATATCTTTATCTTCGTAATACTGAAGGAGTTTCTCAAAGAAATCGACAAATTGCCTGCCATTACATTCTGAGTTAGATGCCACAGTATCAACAAAAGCAATAAAGTCGTTATTAACAACTTGCATAGAAGATATACTCTTTTCTACCAGTTCTATCAAATCGCAGGTTTTACCTCCACTAAATGTGACTTTGAATTGATCTAAAGACTCTATTATCTTATCACAATATCTAGCTATCCAAGTTTGTAAATCACTACTTTGATCTATCTTTTCTTTAAGCTTTTGTTGCTCCCGTGCCGTACTTAGCAAAACAGGTTCATCTGCTTCTAAATAAGAAGGCATTTTTCCTAATGCAGGCTTTCGAAGAAGAGGTTTACTATAAATATCTCTGAGCAACTGATCGTAGCCTAACTCATAGGTTTCATTGCTGCTCATATCGATATACATGCGAGATTTTAAGAACGTTGGCAAACACGCTTTTCCATTCTTCTTCTCCACTAAAATCATCCCGTCCTTCTTTACCATTAAAGAAGTGGTGTTCGAAAACCTACCCGTCCTTCCTTACCGTTAAAGAAGGAGTTTTTCTACCTCTCCGTCTCTCCTGCAAGGAGAGCTCCACCTTTCTCACCAAGCCTCTCTTTCCTCAGGAACGAGAGGATGTAACCGCCCTTAGTGCTATTTTTGCCCCACCTGTCCCTCCCCAGCGGGAGGGTCCTTACCCTATACCCAAGCCCTAAATCCCTACCATAGGGATTAGGGATGTAACCGCCCTCCGGTGCTCGGAACCGCTACGCTATAAGGTTGGCGGACCATCAAAGGTCTCGCCATATTGTGCGGGATGGGACCGCATGATTATGGGCTTATACCACAAATCGATGCTTCTCTACCATTTTCTGACATCAGAAATTTTATAGAATATGATATTACGAATCTTATAATATGGTAGCTCACCACTTTCACGCAAATCTTTCACAAAATCCTTGCTTACACCACCGAGATAGGATAAAATGGTTTTATTCGTCAAGAACTCCTGATCTTGTTCTTTCAACGAAATCACTTTCACTACCACGTTGATGCCAACACGAGTTTTGTATTTGTTTTTTTTATAATCCATCACACAAATCTTCCAAATCATATCCATTAGACAAAGTTGACCTTAATTTATCCAAGAAAGGTATAACTTTATCTATATCTAAGTATAAGAAGTGTGCAGCATTACCTATGAAATTATTTAAACTATCAAAATCATCAACCGAATTTGAATTACTTTTTATATCATCAACCAAAAAACCGTCTTTTACAAAAAATGAGTCTTTAACTGCTCCTTTATGATGCGAAAATAAATCCGGTTCTTTATCTTTTAGTAAATTCAGGATATAAGCCTCTTTGTGATAACAATCTGCTACATAATACATTGGATGGAATAAAGTTACAGTTTTAACTTTTATACCATATTTTTTCTTAAAACATTCACCAAAATTCTCTTCGAAAAGATGATCACCATTCTCTTGTTTTCCTATCACAAAAGAATGTCCAAACAAGTAACCTAATCTAACATCTACAGATAACTTAGGCAGATTTGGCTTTATATACCTTAAAGAATTATAATATGACACAAAATTATCCAACAAAGGTATCAGAATATATTTTTGAAAACCTGTAGGATCTATATCAATGTATAGATCCAAGAGATTAATATATCGCTGAATATTATCACTCTCATATATTGAGGTTAATATTTTCTCTTGACTATTCTTTGAGTCAAAACTTATAAATAACGCTGCAAAATATTCCTGAAGAGATTTATGTGCCCATTTATAATAATTACCATCCTTACAAAAGAGAGGAACAGAAGTCAATAAATCCTTTAATAAATCAGAACTAGCAAAGTTCATATTAACATAAGTTCCCTTAGCTTTATCGATAATATTGAGAATATCTGTCTTTAAAAATTCAACTTGTTGCCTCTTTTGACATTCATAGCCAACTCTTCGCAAAATTTTCGCGAAATCATCACTATTCAATTTTGAACGTTTTTCGTGACAATAACTATCACCTTTAGATAAATCATGAGCTTCAAATAACGCATCAAAAACTTGACGATAAAAAGCCTGTTTATTTATAGGTATCGTTGGCTTATAGTCAAATGCTGTAAATAATAAAGAAACCAATAATGGATTTTCCAAAAATTCAGTAATCATTTCATACTTATGATCTTGTAATTTTTCTATCAAAGTTTTAGAAACGATACCATTCTCGTCATATCTTCGTAGAAGTTGAAATGACTCTTTTTTTGTTAAACCTTTTATTGACATACGTTTAAAATTTCCAAAACAATTAAGGACTTCATCTGGACGAGAAGTTATAATATATGTATTGGCACTAGCTTTGCTAATAAAATCTTCAACGCAATGCATGGCAAAGGCACGATCAACCATTGGAATTTCATCACAACCATCAAAGAAGAATATAAACCCTCCAGACATGATCAACTCCAACAATAATTGATGATTAAAATTTTGAGTTAGAGAACTAATTTGTGACTCTATCTCAGAAATCAAATCATGACTTTCATTAATTCTACGCAATTCTATGAATATAGGAATACCATACCCCTGATCAATAACATCTAAGAACAAACGCTTTACTATTGTTGATTTACCCATACCAGCAGTATCCATTATTAGAAGTTTCTTGTTCTTCCGGAAAAACTCTTTTGGGTATCCACATAGTTTTATACGTTCCGTATTCTCTACATTTTCCGGACTTTCTAAAGTTAAAGGAACATATATGTTTTTTAACTGTTTTATCCGATTTCGCAATACCAACGTATTTACAGTGCTATATTTTTCATAAGCACGAAGCATATATTCTGTAAAATGCTCAGCAGTTGGTATTAACTTCTTGTCATACTCTAAAGATAGCCTTTCACAAAACTGCTTGATTTTAGGCACAACCAACTCTTTAGTAATATTATCGACTAAAGACTTGATTGAAGCAGTTACCATTAGCTCTTGTATCATTATACTATCGTTTTATTATAAAACATCCATTTCAATAACTATACAACTTTATCCCAAACTATTATTGGAAAACTGGGTATTTCTAGAAAATGAAGCTTGTTGTTTGACATGTATATAACCAATACTGCGTTCCTGCTATATTAGAAATAGCTACGCATATCAGTCACTTGAAAATCGTCGTTAAAGAAGACTTCAAGTACCTCCCCACGCCTTCGGCGCAGGGAGGTGAGCGATACGTTACTTACTCTTCTTGCTTTTCTTCGCCTTCTTCGAAGGCTTGGCGGTTCCTATCTCGCCCTTTTCCTGCATGTGCTTGAGGAGACCTTCGAAGTCGCCATTCTCGAAAAAGACTTTCTCGTCTTCGGGAACACCGGTTACTTTCAATGGTACAAAACCTAGGGTTTCATCATGCACCTGCACATTGCCTTCGACAATGGCTTTGGCTAATGACATACCTAGCTCCTCTCCTAATGGTAGGAAGGTGCCTCGCTCCGCAGGTGACTCATGGTCTTCGATAGGATCGTATGGAGCAAAACCGATTCGCTCGTCGGGACTCATAATGTAACACTCTACGTGGTTGCCGTCCCAAATAGGAGTTTCGAGGTTCCAAGAGAAGTTGTAGGTTACTCCTTCTGGAGTACGGACTTTCTTCTCTTTGGTGAAACCAGAATAGAGACGGACTCTGTTTCCCTTGCGAAGATTCGTATCGGGAAACTCATAGAGGCGGGCCTGGCTATAAATTGGGAAGCCTTCCGCATTGTAGAGGTAACGTACGAGCATGAGTCCTTCGAGGTCGCAACGTGCCGCTGCTTCCAATTCAACGTACTCATCCTGTTGGCCTCTGTTGTAAAGACCAGTGATTCTTAAATTAATCATAGTTTGATTGAGTATTATAAAATGTAGAAGCAGTACGATTGTTGGATTGCAAAGCGACAATCGTAAAACGCTTATTTACTTTAGCTTATAATGGGCGGGGTAACCCGTCGTAGAATTGTTCCCCATTGCAGTATCGCTCTGCACTAGTCGCCACTCGAATGAGGAGTTTTTTCTTTCTAATGTTCCACAGATTGAACGGATTAACACAGATATTTAGTCCTGATCGGTCTGGAGTTTTATCACACGCAGATTGCGCTGATGACGCAGTTTTTTTAATTACTCCGACAGATACCTAACTATCCAAGGTTTCAACTCAGGAATGTCTACTTCTATCGTATCCCATAGACTTTCGGGGTCTATGGTATAATAGCCATGCACAAGGACATGGCGCATACGCTCAATCTGACGCCAATTCACGTCAGAATGAGAATCACGAAATTCTGTTGAAAGCATATAGACAGCCTCGCCTATTACTTCTACCAATTTGGTAAAGCCATAAAAGATGAGCTTATTCTTCTTGATATCTTCAAAAGTATATTGAGCATGAAACTCCTCTATACTTTCTATCGCTTCAAGAATATGCTCTAACCTTCCCCTATCTCTAACTTTTTCTCTCATAAATCAAGAATTTATCTTGGTTGGCTGTTTCTTGAGCAAAAGGGAGGAGACGATTAGCCTCTACTATATCCACCTTGCGATGAAGCAAGTCTTCCAAATTCAACATAATACCTGCTATTTTCATCAGAGAAATTCGATTATGCTGACGATCATACTCTACAAGAATGTCTATGTCACTATCAGTAGTTTCTTCTCCTCGTGAGCATGAACCAAAGAGCCAAGCCTTTGTTATTGGCTGGCTACCAAAGAAATCTTTTATCTTTGGAATCATATTTTGTACATTCTTACTAATCATAACAGCGTAATTTTATTGGTTTTAATGAAGTTTATACCCCATTTCTCTGTTTTTTGTGCAAATATAGGCTTTTTCTGTGAAACTACCAAATTTTTGGAGGAGTTTTTTCAACTCAATGTATTTCACCAATACTGCGTCTCTACTATATCACAAGTAGTGACACCTATCAGTTTTTTGAAAAAAGTTATATTTGTTCCTCATTGCAGTATCGCTCTGCACTTGTCGCCACTCGAATGAGGAATATTTGCTTTATTCTACTTTTGATAGGATTACCTCCGGGGAGGTACCCATCAGGGTTATGGCGGAAATCTTATGACCGCCATTGGCGTTTAAGGAATGACCACAATGATAGAGGCTATCATCTATAATAAGCCAGCGGTCATGAGACCCATTTCAGCAGGAGGAGTGGAGGTCCGAATAAAGAAGTCGAGCTGCTGTTGCTGCTTAGCTTGGGTATCCTTTATTCGTTGCATCTCATCATGCTGCAACATAAGTTTGCAGTCAATACGTTGCTCCATTTGAAGCATTTGCTGATGTACTGCATATCCACGAAGAAGATATTCCTTCAAAACATTGTTTGCCCATTGACGAAAGCGAATACCTTGATGACTATTTACACGAAAGCCGACGGATATAATCATATCAAGATTATAGTAATCCATATTACGTGTAACCATACGATTGCCTTCTTTTCTAACTGTTCGGAATTTCCGAACAGTTGCTGACTGCATCAATTCTCCTTGCTGATAAATATTAGTAATGTGCTCACTAATATTAGCTTTACTAGAACCAAAAAGTTCAACCATTTGAGCTTGCGTAAGCCATACCGTATCTTCTTTTATTTTTACTTGAAGAGAAATGCTTTCATCTGGTTGATAGAGCACTATCTGAGATTCATCAGTAGTTGCCAGTATTTTGTTATTGTCGTTTGCCATAATCATACATTTTTATTGCTAATATAGCGACAAAAGTACGATTTAATTTCGTAATCACCAAGGATTTAAGAGAAAAAATGCATTTATTAACCTATACTTGACTTATGGCTAAACATTACAACACACAAAATGATTCTGCTTCCTTACCTGCTTTTTTTCTTCTATGTTCATAACGTAAGATCCTTATTAATTATTGTATTGTTTCGACTCACCTGTCCCCCTCTTGCGAAGAGGGGGTCCTTACCCTATACCCAAGCCCTAAATCCCTACCATAGGGATTAGGGATGTAACCGCCCTCCGGTGCTCGGAACCGCTACGCTATAGGGTTGGCGGACCAATCAAAGGTCTCGCCAGGTTGTGCGGGATGGGACCGCCTTCCTATTATCTTGCTAAAGGTGCTGGATACTACCCCTATTTTAAAACCACCCTGTCTTGTAATAAGTCACAAAGAGAACGTAATGTCTTTAATGTATAAGGACGAATCGTCAAGTCATCACAGATTACCTTCTTATCCTTACCCAAGAAAAACATACCACAATGATCATTAAGACCTGCTTTAACAGGATATATTCTTAATCTATCATATAAGTTTGCTAAATACCTTGGAGTAAAAAGAGCATAACCCACATAATGGCTTTCTGTCCTTTTAAAAACATACTTACCTTTTTTATTCAAATGCTTTTGGTCTATAAAAGACAGCCTGGACAATGAGACATAAGACTCAACTTCACCATTCGTAAAACGTCGAAGATTAAATGCCGCAAAATTCAACTGATGGGTATTTTCATCATAAAAGGCTGGAGAAGACAACAATCGAGCTATCTCCTCCATATCTTTCAATACTGGTTTCTCAAATGTTATATCACATTCCATTAGGCTATGTTCTTTAAGACTTCCAAAAATTTAGGGAGTTCCGAAAGTGGGAGGATGCCCTCTTTCTCTATCTCTCCATAATTGACATCATACACTATCCTATCACTAAGAATAGATAAACAGGCATCTCCTTTGGAGGTCTTCCATTGCATTAATATATAGCCATTGGTATTTGGGAATATTGCTAATCCCTGAAGCAATGATTCGCTACAGGATGAAACAACCTTCTGAGAATAATCACATGCTTCTGATGATATGGAAGGGGAACCTGCATAATCCCAATTCGCTGGCAAATCTCGAAGTTCAAGAATTCGCTTCTCAAGTCGTTGCCTTAACGAAAGGCTTGGCTTCTTTTTCAGCTGTTGCTTCAATAATCGCAAAGCTTCTGCCATAGCATCAGTCACACTGATGTTATTCTGCTCTGC
>ENA-UPWO01000508-UPWO01000508.1-human-gut-metagenome-genome-assembly--contig:-NODE-508-length-23171-cov-12.347883_pt1 | contig 23171 bp, 13 predicted proteins | sample MGYA00250056_ERZ773388 | MGnify/ENA primary metagenome ERZ773388 (study PRJEB29103, sample SAMN06112004) | human gut metagenome | biome: human gut; feature: ankylosing spondylitis patient; material...
TCCGTTTCGAGCGCGTGGGTAAAGACGGCAAGAAGTGCAGCGTCAAGCAGTAACTTCTTTCGGATAACTGCAAAACGTAGAGAGCCGGACCCTCGTGGCCCGGCTCTTTTTGATGAAGAATTCTCTTTTTGACTGTCTGGCAGAAACTCCCCCAGTCGCCTGTGGCGACAGCCCCCTCAAGGAGGGAGGTGGCATCGTGCAGCGATGCCGGAAGGAGTTCCCGGCAAGGGAAGGAGAATAAACGAACATATAAAACTAAGGAGGGGCTGTATGGCAGCACAAACCAACTTTATCGACATCGCCACGATATGGCTCCACGCGGGCAAGGGCGGCGACGGTGCGGTGAGCTTTCACCGTGAAAAATTCGTGGCCGCTGGCGGCCCGGACGGCGGCGACGGCGGCCGCGGCGGCGATATCATCTTTGTGGTGGACGATCACCTGACCACCCTGATGGATTTCCGCTATAAGCGCAAGTATGTGGCCCCGGAGGGTGGCAAGGGCGGTGCAAGCCTGTGCCACGGCAAAAACGCGGAGAACCTTGTCATCAAGGTGCCGCTGGGCACCGTCATCAAGGATGCCGAGAGCGGCCTTGTCATTGCGGACCTGTCCGACCACACCCCAGTCACCATTGCAAAGGGTGGCCGCGGCGGCTACGGCAATGCGCATTTTGCCACTCCCACCCGACAGATCCCCAAGTTTGCAAAGCCCGGTATGCCCGGCGAAGACATTCAGGTGACGCTGGAGCTGAAGCTGATCGCCGATGTGGGTCTGATCGGCTTCCCCAATGTGGGTAAGTCCACCCTCATTTCCACCATCAGCGCAGCCAAGCCTAAGATCGCAAACTACCACTTCACCACGCTGGTGCCCACGCTGGGCGTTGTGTCCGTGGCGGAGGGCGCAAGCTTTGTCTGCGCCGACATCCCCGGCCTGATCGAGGGTGCCAGCGAGGGCATCGGTCTGGGACATGACTTCCTGCGCCATGTGGAGCGCTGCCGCCTGCTGCTGCATGTGGTGGATGTTTCTGGCAGCGAGTGCCGTGAACCCATTGAGGATTTTGAAAAGATCAACGAGGAGCTGGCAAAGTTCAGCCCTGTGCTGGCTGAGCGCCCGCAGATCGTCATTGGCAACAAGTGCGATCTGGCCACCGAGGAGCAGATCGAAGCTTTCCGCAAGTATGTGGAGGGCAAGGGCTTGACCTTTGTGCCCATCTCTGCCGCTACGATGCAGGGCGTGAAGGAACTGCCGGGCCTCGTGTATAACCGCCTGAAGGATATCCCGCCGGTGCCGGTGTTTGCTCCCGAGTACAAGAAGCCCGAACCCAAGGCCAACGACCGTGCGTTTGAGATCAAGCGCATGGAAGCCCATGTATGGAGCGTGGAAGCCCCGTGGCTGGAATACATTCTGGCCGGCAGCAATGTGGACGACTACGAAAGCCTGCAGTTCTTCCAGCGTCAGCTGGGCGAGAGCGGCATTCTGGACGCTCTGGTGGCAAAGGGCGTGCAGGAGAACGACACCATTCTCATTGGCGATTACCAGTTCGATTATATCTTCTAAAGAAGAACCCTCTCCGTCAACGCTGCCGCGCTGCCACCTCTCCCGAAGGGCGAGGTTTCACGCATCTAAAAAGTACGTGCAATAAAAGCTCCCCCTTTCGGGGGAGCTGGCGAGCGGATGCGAGTCTGAGAGGGTTGGAGAATATTTATGAACGAACCTGAAAAGATCGACCCGCGGGAGCTTAGCCCCTTGGCGCTGGCCTTTGTGGGCGACAGCGTGCTGGAACTGCTGGTGCGACAGCGTCTGGTGGAGCACCACCGCCTGTCTGCCGGAAAGCTCAACGCAGAAAAGGTCAAATACGTCTCGGCCCGGGCACAGTTCCGGGAGGAACAGCTGCTGGAGCCGCTGTTCACTGAGGACGAACTGGCCGTGTTCAAGCGGGGCCGCAACGCCAGCAAGGCCAGCGTGGCAAAGCACGCTTCCCCGGAGGAATACCGTGCTTCCACCGGCTTCGAGTGCCTGCTGGGCTGGCTGTATCTGAACGGTCAGCTGGGCCGTGTGCACGAGCTGTTTGAAACACTGTGGCAGCAGTTCGACCCCAACGAGACCTGAGAAGTTGCTTTCATAATCATTGCACACCGCCTGAACGGTCTTTTTGCTGCCATACAGCGTTGCTCTTCCTTGCAATCCATCAGGATTGCTGCGGAAAACCGCCTTGTCTGGCGGCAAAAAGCCGCGCCCATTCGGCGCACCCTGACTATAAAAACAACTTCTGACGCGAAAGCCCGCTGCTTTCCGCACTGGAAAACAGTGCCGGAGGGCAGCGGGCTTTGCGATTTGAGAAAGATCAGAGGTTCGCGCCCGTGGTCCATCAGGCGCGAAGGGCAGCGTCAGCGGCTGTTTTTGGCGTTGCTGGAACGGCTGCTCGTGGAGTTCTTGGCGCTCTCATCGTCGGCACCCTTGGTGTACTGGTTGGGGTGCTTGTGCTCGTTGGTGGCGCTGTTGGTGGTCTGGTTGGACGTGCGGTTCGAGGTCTGATTCTTGCAGTTATTGCTGCGGTTTTCGGTTGCCATAGTGAATGATCTCCTTTCGGTTTTCCGTGCGGGGCGGTGTGCCCCTCACAAGACCTAGTTTGGCCGCAGACGGCGGCTTTATACATCCCACAGGAGGAATGCAGAATGCCCATGGAATATTTTGAACAGCGGGAGCGCGCTCTGCTGGGAGACCGGTTCGATGTCCTGTATGCAGCCCCGCAGGAAACGGCGGAGCGCGGCGTAACGGTGTCGGCCCTGCGCAGCTCACCGGAGCAGTTTGCCGCAAAAGCCGATTTCCCACTGGAAGCATCGCCCTTTTGCAAGGCGGCATTCGTGGTGCATCAGCCGGATGATTTGAAATTCCGGCCCGGGCGGCATCCGTACCACCATGCGGGCGTGTTCTACTCGCAGGAGCCGTCTGCGTCCTCGGCGGCACCGCTGCTGGGCGTGCAGCCCGGGATGCGTGTGCTGGACATGTGCGCCGCGCCCGGCGGCAAAAGCAGCCAGCTGGCGGCGGCGCTGCAGGGCCGGGGTGTGCTGGTGAGCAACGAATACGTTGCAGCTCGTGCGGATATCCTGAAAAGCAATCTGGAACGCATGGGCGTGTCCAATGCGGTGGTGCTCAATGAGACGCCCGCCCGCATTGCGGATGCCCTGCCGGAGTTTTTTGACCGCGTTCTGGTGGACGCGCCCTGTTCCGGCGAGGGAATGTTCCGCAAGGAGCCGGTGGCCCGTCAGCAGCACTGTGAAGCGCTGGTGAAGCAGTGTGCTGAGCTGGGTGCAGAAATTCTGGACTGTGCAGCCGCTGTGCTGGCCCCGGGCGGGCAGCTGGTGTATTCCACCTGCACCTTTGCACCCGAGGAGGACGAGGGACAGGTGGCGGCGTTCCTGCAGCGCCACCCGGAGTTCACCCTTGCGGATGCCTTGGGAAATGTGGACTACACCTTTGGCAGTGAGGGCGAAGCCAACCGCACCGGCGGCCTGCCGCTGGATGTGAGCAAGGTGCGCCGTATCTGGCCCTGTCAGGGCGGCGAGGGCCACTTTATGGCCCGGCTCGTCAAAGCTGGCACTCCGCGCGTTCTGCCCGCAGAGGGCGAGTACACTGCCGAAGAACAGCTCTGGCTGGCAGCAGCGGAAGCTGCGGGCAAAAAGGCCAAGGGGAAGGGCGGCAAGCCTGCTAAGACCCCGGATGCCCGCAGTGCCCGCCGCGAGAATGCCCGTGCCTGCCGGGAAGCGGTGCAGGGTGACAAGCGCAGCCGCGAAGCACAGGCAGGGGAGACAAGTCCTGCCCAGAGCCTTGCAGCATGGCACGCGTTTGCCGGGCAGTATTTCCCGGCGCTGGCAGACCGCCCGGCTGTGGTGCACGGCGGCGGTGTGCTGCTGCCGGTGCCGTTCCCGCAGACGAACCTGCATGTTCTGCGGGCGGGCGTATTTGTGGGCAGCGTGCAGAAAGGCCGCTTTGTGCCGGAGCACCATCTGTTCACGGCATTTGGCGCACAGTGCGTAAACCGCGAAGAACTCACCCTTGATGACCCGCGCTGCGTGGAGTATCTTTCCGGCCGTGAGGTGGAAGCCCGCATCGCTGCTGACGGCTGGTGCTGCGTGACGGTGGACGGCTGGCCGCTGGGCGGCGGCAAGGTGTCCGGCGGGCGGGTGAAAAACCATTATCCCAAGGCGCTGCGGCTGCTGTGAACGGGCAGAAAAAGCGCATTTTTCCGCGCAGAATGCTGAAAACCGGGCGGATAAGGCTTGAACGCTCTGCCCGGTTGTGCTACAATAATAGAGTTAGATTTTGTGTGCTGCCACAATGCGGGCGACCACAGCCCGTCTGCCCGCAGGCGGAGATTTGAGAATATACAGGAGGCTCTTTCCCATGTCTGGACATAGCAAATGGAACAATATTAAGCGCAAGAAGGAAAAGACCGATGGCGCAAAGGCAAAGGTCTTTACCAAGATCGGCCGCGAGATCAGCGTTGCCGTGCGTACCGGCGGCCCGAACCCTGCTTCCAACAGCAAGCTGGCTGACCTGATCGCCAAGGCAAAGCGCATGAGCGTGCCCAACGATAACATCCAGCGCATCATCAAGAAGGCTGAGGGCGGCGATAAGACCGAGTACGAAGCAATCACCTACGAAGGCTACGGCCCCGGCGGCGTTGCTGTCATGGTGGAGACCCTGACCGACAACCGCAACCGTACCGCTGCCGACCTGCGCCACTACTTCGACAAGAACGGCGGCAACCTGGGCGCTATGGGCTGTGTTGGCTTCCTGTTCAGCCAGAAGGGTGTCATTGACATCTCTCTGGAGGATAAGGATGCCGATGAGGCCATGATGGACGCTCTGGATGCCGGTGCCGAGGACTTTGATGCAGGCGAAGAGGCTGCTGAGATCACCACCGATCCCGAGAACTACTCCGCTGTGGTCAAGGCCATGGAAGAGAAGGGCTACGAGATCCTGAGCGACGACCTGGCCATGGTTCCCATGACCACCACCCGCCTGACCGACCCCGATCAGCTCAAGGCAATGGGCAAGCTGCTGGACTCTCTGGAGGACAACGACGATGTCCAGAACGTCTGGCACAGCCTGGAGAACGAAGAGGATCTGCCGGAATAAGGTGTATCTGCGCCTGCTGACTCTGTAATAGAAAATCAAAGCGCTGCCCCTGTGAAAAAACTCAGAGGGCGGCGCTTTTTTGCTTTGCCGATTGCGCGGCGGGGGTAAATATGGTACAATGATTTGAAACAGACCACGAAGAAACGAGGTGGCGCACATGGAAGCAAAACGCATCTGCCCGTACTGCATGGGCGAGCTGGAAAGCCGGGTGTCGGTGTGCCCGCACTGCGGCGGGGTACTGGCCGGGCGCAACCCGGCGGGCAGCCTGCCGGTGGGCACGCTGCTGGCCGGGCGGTATACCGTGGGCGAGATGCAGAGCATCGACGGCGAGGGCATCCTGTACCGGGGCGTGGAGAACACCGGGCGGTTCCGGGTGACCATCAAGGAGTATATGCCCCTGACGCTGTCGGCAGAGCGGGGCACGGACGCGCTGCTCCGGCCCAAGCTGGGCAGCGAGGTGCTGTTCAAGACCACCCGGATGGACTTTGCCGATCTCTACCGCTCCATCCAGCGCATCACCCCCGCAAACGGTCTGGAGGCCGTGCTGGACGTGTTCGAGGAGAACAACACCGTCTACGCCGTGATGGAGAATCCCGGCGGCATCCCGCTGCAGCAGTGGCTGGATGAGCGTCCCAGCCCGGTTTCGGCCGAGACGGCCCGCAATATGCTGCAGCCTGTGTTTGACGGTGTGGCGGCCATGCATCAGGTGGGGCTGGTGCACCGTGGCATCTGCCCGGAGAACATCCGGGTGCTGGAAAACGGCCGGGCACGCCTGACGGGTTATGCTACCGTGGGGCTGCGCACGGCGGGCAGCGGCCTGCACGAGCAGCTGTACGAGGGCTACTCGGCACCGGAACAGTATTCCACCACCGAATTTGAGGGCCGCTACACCGACGAATACAGCCTTGCCGCCGTGGTCTACCGGATGGTCTGCGGGCAGAGCCCGGTTCCTGCGGCACAGCGGCTGGTGTCGGACTCCAACCCCCGCGCCCGCACGCTGGAACGGGCGGTGCCGGAGTATGTTTCGGATGTGCTCTGGATGGGCCTGCAGCTCAGGCCTGCCGAGCGCATCCAGACCGTGCCCCAGCTGTTCCAGGCACTGAGCAGCCAGGAGTATACCACGGAGCTCACCCAGACCCTGCAGCAGGCCGCGCCGCGCCCTCAGTCCACCGAGGAAGAGGAGCAGAAAAAGCATATCCTCAGCCTGCGCAACCTGCTGGCGGCCATCCTGATCCTGCTGGCCATCCTGACATTGCTCATCGTGTGGGGGCTGGTAAATCAGGGGCTGCACACCGCAAAGCCTGCGGAATCCACCCCGGTCTCCGAACCGGCCAGTTCGCTGGTGACAGAGCCGGTGAATCTGGCCCCTGACTTTGTGGGGATGGACTACGATACACAGGTGCGCAACAACCACAGTTATGCCGGGGATTACCTGTTCTATGTGACCATGGAATACAGTGATACTGTGGAAAAGGGCAAGATCATCCGTCAGACCCCCGAAGCCGGGGAGGTCATCGAAAAGGGCAGCACCATCGATCTGGTGGTCAGCCGCGGCCCCCAGATGGTGGAGATGCCCAACGTGGCAGGCTTTACCCGGGATGGTGCGGAGCAGCAGCTGGCGCAGATAGGCCTGAATGCGAGCTTCTATCCCATTTATAACGATGGCTCCTATGTTTCGGGCTGTGTGGCCTATTGCAGCGAGGAGCCCGGTGCCATGGTGGAGGTCGGCTCGACCATCATCGTCTATATGGCAGCAGAGGTCGAGGCCGAGGTGCCCGCCACCCCGCCCGAGACCACAACTCCTTCCGCCGGTGCCACACCGTCTGCCGGGCAGACGGAGCCGCCGACCGATGGAGCCGGTACCGAATACGATACGGATTGAACGCAAAGCGGCCTGCCGGAGAGGGCAGGCCGTTTTTTGATGAGAACGCTTGAAGAAAATGAATGATTCTGATAGAATTATATTAGAATTATTTAGGGGGGTGCGCACTATGATCATTAAGTCGTCTACGGCGCTTCGCAATGACTACGGTTCCATTTCAAATCTGGCGCACGGAGCGGGCGAGCCGATCTACATTACAAAGAATGGAGAGGGTGACCTTGTTGTAATGAGCATTGAAGCATTCGAACAGCGGGAAGAGGCGTTGAAACTCCGGGCAAAGCTGGAAGCAGCGGAACAGGGAAGGCTTGCTGGTGCTCCGGCTTACACGCTGGAGGATTCCAGAAAACGGCTGGAGGAGATCTATCGTCGTGGCTAAGATCGAAATTCTGGAGTCGGCACAGCGGGAACTGGAAGCAATCGCAGAGCTTCACATGAATCTGGTAGGGCCGAATTCTGCCCGAAAGATTACGGATCGGATCTTGGATTCTCTTTCGCGGTTGGAACGTTTCCCGCTGTCGGGTTCGCTTCCAAGAGATGCCGAACTGCTGAAAAGCGGCTATCGCTATGTGATCGCCGGGCAGTATCTCTGCGTCTATCAGCTGATTGTGGATACTGTGTTCGTCTACCATATCGTGCATGGTGCAAGTAATTACCCGGTTTTGTTCAAACGGCTGCTGCAAGAAGAATTGAAGAGAGAAGATTGACGCAAAGCGGCCTGCCGGATAAGGCAGAGCGCTGTTGCTGTTTCTGTGTGGGTTTGTCATTTGCAAGTGGCTTGACAGATGGTTCAAGGCCGGTAAGCACTAACCCCCAGCAAAGCAGGAAGCCCCGTCGGTATAGGCACTACCGATGGGGCTTCTTGCTGCTTGGTGATACCATGGATACGCACCAATTTACATTCGCGACCTTATTATGTGCTGCACAGGTGCAAAAGTCAAGGAGAAATCACCGCCTTCCTCGGGACGAAATGCAGGCTGAAAGGCCATTTTACCGGATATTCGACAATTTGCCTTAAAACATTGCCAAATGCTCCAAAATTTGTTACAATGGCGCTGATGATTTGTCCACCGTGGACAAAAAAGCAACGGATGCGTCCGGCTTTCCTGCCGGGGCAGATCTGCAGAACATATTTTTATAAGGAGGCTTTTGCAGATGAAAAAACGATTGATTAGTATGGCACTGGCAGTCAGTATGGCAGTCAGCATAATGCCTGCACCCGCTCTGGCAACAGTAGGGGGGGGGGTACAACCCTGGGAGATGATGCGATAACGCAGTCGGACGCAACGGGCGGCACTTCGAGCGGTACAGCTACATCGGTTTCAGATTTGACGGGGCTGACAGCTGCTGCTAAAAACGGCGGAAATGTCCAATTGAGCGGCAATATTACGTTAACAGACACTCTCTCTATCAATAGTAAAAAACTGAGCATTGATCTGAACGGCCACACCATTACAGCGGCAATTAACCAGAGAGCGTTTAACATCAATGGCGGCACGCTGGAAATCAAGGATAGTGTGGGCAATGGTATCATTCAGGGCAATGGTACGGTAACAGGTTCCGGCGGAGCAATCCATATGGAAGGCTCCGGCAGTGCCCTGACGATCAGTGGCGGCACCATTCAGGGCTTTACCGCAAGCACAAGCGGTGGCGGTGTGTACATGAGCGATGGCACCTTCAACATGACCGGAGGCGCAATTGAAAATTGTACAGCATCAGAAGGTGCAGGCGTAAAAATGTATCCTGACTCTGGAAACACCTGTACTTTTACCATGAGTGACTCGGCTGAAATCAAAAACTGCAGCAATGATGGTGTTTCGATTGCTTGGAGTGGAACGTCCAGGTTCATAATGAGTGGAGGAACCATCGACAACAACAAAGGATATGGCTTATGGACTTCCTCTGGTAGCAATACAGAGATCACACTGAGTGGCGGCACCATTACAAACAGTGAAAGCTATGATATGGTCATTCATAGAAAAGTTACACTGCAAGTAAATAGTGCTACGGTCAGCGGAAAAATCCGAAACTATGGCACGATTACCGGAGAGGGGAGTGCTGAGTTTACCGGAACAGTCGTAAATGAGTCTAAGGGAACGATTAAAAGCGGAAAATTCAAAAGAATTGAAGATGCTTCCGCTGCTGGTGTATGCAATGCGGTAGAATATGAGGCGTATGTCAAACTGATTGGCCACAGATGGCCGGATGAATCAACCTTAAAAGCGATTCAAGACAAAGCGCATGGGAATGCTCAGCTCAAATTCCAGAGCTATGTGACACCGAACGACATGGAGAATACATTGACCATCCCCGAGGGCGTTACAGTTACTGTTGATCTGACGGGCAAGCAGGTTGCTGGAGAAAACGCCGAAAAGAAAATCATCAATCATGGTAATCTGACATTGATTGACAGTGGTACGGGTAGTACCCTGAGCATTCCCATTGAAAACAACGGAACCCTGAACGCCAACGGCGGTACCGTAACTGGTGAAGTGACCAATAAGGGCACAATCACAACGACCGGAGAAAAGGCGACTCAATTCTCTGGAGGCGTGACAAACGAGAGCGATGGTAAAATTGAGAATGGTACGTTTTCCGGCGAAGTGACCAATAATGGCGCAATTAACGATGGTACGTTTTCCGGCGAAGTGACCAATAATGGCGCAATTGAGAATGGTACGTTTTCCGGCAAGGTGACAAACAACGGAACCATTGGCAACGGCAACTTTACCGGTGCTGTGACCAACGAGCAAACCGGTGTGATCTCCGGCGGCAAGTTTGACGAAAGCAAGCTGACCAACAACGGCGGCACCCTGCCCCCGAAACCGGGCGACAACAAGCCGGGCGACAACAAGCCGGATGACACCAACAAGGACAATGACAAGAAGGAAGATACGTACGACCTGACCGTCAAGAACGCCGAAATGACCGTGAAGGATGCTGACGGCAAGGCAGTGGAATTTACCAAGGCCGAGGATGGCACCCTGACGGCTAAAGTTCCCGAAAATGCCGAAGTGACGGTGAAATACACCGCTCCCACCGATGCGATTGTGTTTGACCTGTGGAGCATTAACAGTGATGCGAAGCTGGATGTGAACGTCAAGGAGAACCCCCTGACCTTCAAGATGCCTGCACAGGCTGTGACCATCGAGGCCATGACGCAGGATGCCACCATTGAAAGCGAAGGTCCCGGCGTGCTGGGTACCGCTGCCATGATCGGTGTTGCCGGTGCCGGTACGGCTGTGCTGGGTTATACCGGTTACATGATCGGCACGGAACTGTACCTGAACACTGTCCTGCCTGCCGGTGCAGCTATCCCCCAGAACACCACCGAACTGGCAAAACTCCTCTGGACCGAAGCTGGCAAACCCGCCCCTGCCGCTGTGATGGCTGAGGATGCCACCGACGAGCAGAAGGCTCTGACTTGGGCTGTTGAAAGCCAGCTCATCTCCGCCGATAAGCCCGCAGACGCTTCTGTGGGCCGGTGGGAAGTGATCCGGGGGTGGAATAGGGTGAAAGAGATGAAGTGATCCTTCGTACAACCTCTCAGTCGCCTGCGGCGACAGCTCCCCCTTTGGGGGAGTTGGCAAAGCTGTCAGGCTTTGACTGAGAGGGCAAGGCAACTGCCCGGAGAGGGTTCGCCCGCTCCCCTTCACGAAGAGAGAAACCCCAAGAAAATAACGCAGAAAGCCCCATCGGTACGAAAAATACCGATGGGGCTTTCCGCTTGTTTAGGATAGGAAAGGGAATGGTTCAGTAATGGCCGGGATGCGGGCTTACAGGTTGGTGTAGCCCATGAGGTAGCGGTCTACCTCGGCGGCGCAGTCGCGGCCCTCCCGCAGGCCCCAGACGACAAGGCTCTGGCCCCGGCGCATATCGCCGCAGGCGAACACCTTGTCCACGTTGGTGCGGAAGTGGTCGGTGTCCACGCAGCCGCGGCCGGTCAGGCTGACACCGAAGGCATCGGCCACATAGCTCTCACAGCCCACAAAACCGGCGGCAATGAAGGCCAGTTCGCAGTTGTAGGTGAACTCCTCGCCGGTGGGCACCATGTTGGTGCGGCCGGTCTCGGGGTCACGCTCGGGTTTGAGGTAGGAGATGACGGCAGCGGTCAGGTTGCCTGCATCGTCCTTGAGAAATTCTTTGACCGTGGTCTGGTAGACACGGGGGTCCTTGCCGAACTTTGCCATGCACTCGGTCTGGCCGTAGTCCACCTTGAGCACCCGGGGCCACTCGGGCCAGGGGTTGCTGGCGGCAAGCTCCCTGGGAGGCTGCGGCATCATTTCCAGGGCCACCAGATCAGTGCAGCCCTGCCGCAGGGCCGTGCCCTGACAGTCGTTGCCGGTGTCGCCGCCGCCGATGACCAGAACGTTCTTGCCCTTGGCATCAATGGCCCTGCCGTCGGCAAATTTGCTGTCCAGCAGGCTCTTTGTCACGCTGGTGAGGTAATCCACGGCAAAGTGCACGCCGTTGGCATCCCGGCCCGGAACGTTCAGGTCACGGGCCTTTTTGGCACCGCAGCAGAGCACCACGGCATCGTAGCTGTTCAGGATGCTCCCGGCATCCACGGCACCGCCCACATCCATGCTGGTGCGGAACTCCACGCCCTCGGCCTGCATGATCCTGATGCGGCGCTCGATGACGGCTTTGTCCAGCTTCATGTTGGGGATGCCGTACATCAGCAGGCCGCCCACGCGGTCGGCGCGCTCAAACACGGTGACGGCGTGGCCCCGGATGTTCAGGTACTCGGCCACCGAAAGACCGGCCGGGCCGCTGCCGATGACGGCCACGCTCTTGCCGGTGCGGGCCGGGGGAGGGGCGGCGTGGAGCCAGCCCTTGGCGTAGCCCGTTTCCACGATGGCGTGCTCGTTCTCGCGCACGGTCACGCTGCTGCCGGTCACGTCACCGCAGGTGCAGGCGGCCTCGCACAGGGCGGGACAGACCCGGCTGGTGAACTCCGGGAAGCGGTTGGTGGCGCGCAGGCGGTGGAGTGCCAGCTCCCACTTGCCCTGATAGACCAGGTCGTTCCACTCGGGGATCAGGTTGTTCAGCGGACAGCCCGATGCCATGCCGCCGATCATCATGCCGGCCTGGCAGAAGGGCACGCCGCAGTCCATGCAGCGGGCGGCCTGGGTCTGCTGCTCCTCGCGGGAGAGCCAGACGTGAAACTCGTTGAAATTTTCAATGCGCTCCAGCGGCGGGACATCCGTGCTGGTCTTGCGCGTGTAATCCATAAATCCAGTGATCTTGCCCATGATCCAGCCCTCCTTACTTCTTCTTCTGCACAGCGTAGAATGCTTCGATCTGTGCCTGCTCGCCGTCCAGGCCGCGCTCCTCCATGGAAGCGATGACCCGGAGCATCCGGTCGTAATCGTAGGGGAGGACTTTTTTGAACTTGGGCAGGTACTCGCTGAAGTTGTCCAGGATCTCCTTGCCGCGGGGGGAGCCGGTGGCTTCCACATGCTCGCGGATGAGCTCCTTCAGGGCAGCAACATCGTACTTGTGCTCCACAGGCTCCAGGCTCACGGTCTCCTTGTTGACCCGCTGGTAGAAATCCCAGTTCTCGTCCAGAACGTAGGCCACGCCGCCGGTCATGCCGGCCGCGAAGTTCTTGCCGGTCTGGCCCAGGACCACGACAGTGCCGCCGGTCATGTACTCGCAGCCGTGGTCGCCTACGCCCTCGACAACGGCGGTCGCGCCGCTGTTGCGGACGCAGAAGCGCTCACCGGCCACGCCGGAGACGAAGGCCTTGCCGCTGGTGGCACCGTAAAGGGCTACGTTGCCGGTGATGATGTTTTCCTCAGGCTTATAGCCGATGCCCTCGGGCGGGCGGACGATGATCTTGCCGCCGGACAGGCCCTTGCCCATGTAGTCGTTGCAGTCGCCGGTCAGGCTGAGGGTCAGGCCCTTGGGGATGAACGCGCCAAAGCTCTGGCCGCCTGCGCCGATGCACTCGGCGGTGTAGACATCGTCGGGCAGGGAGCTGCCGTACTTGCGGGTGATCTCGCTGCCAAAGATGGCACCCAGGGCGCGGTCGGTGTTGGAGACCTCCAGCCGGACACTCTGGGGTGCCTTGCTGCCCAGCTTGAACTTCTTCATCAGCACCTTCATGTCGAGGGTGTTCTCAAGGTGGAAGTCATAGGTGTCGGCAGGCACAAAGTGGACGTTGCTGTTTGCAATGGCCGGGTTGTGCAGGATGCAGTCCAGATTCATCTTGGCGGCACGGCTGCCGGCAGCACTGGGCTTGACATGGAGCAGGTCGGTGCGGCCCACCAGCTCGTCGATGGTGCGCACGCCCAGCTTGGCCATGTACTCCCGCAGCTCCTGCGCCACAAAGGTCAGGTAGTTGATGATATACTCGGGCTTGCCCTTGAACCGCTTGCGCAGCTCGGGGTTCTGGGTGCAGATGCCCATGGGGCAGGTGTCCAGGTTGCAGACACGCATCATCACGCAGCCTTCGCACATCAGCAGGGAGGTGCCGAAGCCGAACTCCTCAGCGCCCAGCATACAGCTGATGGCAACATCGCGGCCGGAGAGCAGCTTGGAGTCGCTCTCAATGCGGACGCGGCTGCGCAGGCCGTTCAGGATCAGGGTCTGGTGGGTCTCGGCGATGCCCAGCTCCCAGGGCAGGCCCGCGTTCTTGATGGAGGTGCGGGGGGCTGCACCGGTGCCGCCGTCGTAACCGGAGACGAGGATGACCTGCGCGCCGCCCTTGGCAACACCGGCGGCAATGGTGCCGACACCGGCCTCGCTGACCAGCTTCACGTTGATGTTGGCGTGGCGGTTGGCGTTCTTCAGGTCATAGATCAGCTCGGCCAGATCCTCGATGGAGTAGATGTCGTGGTGGGGCGGGGGAGAGATCAGGCCCACGCCGGTGGTGCTGTGGCGGGTCTTGGCGATCCAGGGGTAGACCTTGGCACCGGGCAGGTTGCCGCCCTCGCCGGGCTTTGCGCCCTGTGCCAGCTTGATCTGGATCTCTTCGGCGGAGACCAGATACTTGCTGGTCACACCGAAGCGGGCCGAGGCTACCTGCTTGATCTTGGAGTTGCTCTCGCTCTGGTAGCGCTCCTCGGGCTCGCCGCCCTCGCCGGTGTTGCTCCGGCCGCCCAGACGATTCAGGGCGATGGCGATGGTCTCGTGGGCCTCGCTGCTCAGGGCACCGTAGCTCATGGCAGCGGCCTTGAACCGCTTGACGATGGAGCTGACGGGCTCCACCTCCTCAAGGGGAATGCCGCCGTTGGGGTCATAGCTGAAGTCCAGCAGGCTGCGCAGGTGCACGCCCTCGGCACCCATGTTGTCCACGGTGCGGGTGAAGTCCTTGAAGGCCTTGTAGTCGCCCGTGAAGCAGGCTTTCTGGAACAGATGGATGGTCTGCGGAGTGAAGAGGTGCTCTTCCTTGCCGCTGCGGAACTTGTGGGCACCGCCGTCGGCCAGCTCCATGTTGATGTCCAGACCCAGCGGGTCAAAGGCGGCGTTGTGGGCAGCTTCCACATCCGCCTGAATGTCCTCCAGACCGATGCCGCCCACACGGCTGACCGTGCCGGTGAAGTACTTGTCGATGACATCCTTGGAGATGCCGACCGCCTCAAAGATCTGGCTGCTCTGGTAGCTCTGGATGGTGGAGATGCCCATTTTGGAGGCGATCTTCACGATGCCGTTCAGCACAGCCTTGTTGTAGTCATCCACGGCGGCGTAGTAATCCTTGTCCAGCAGACCCTCGTCGATGAGCTGGGCAATGGTGTCGTGGGCCAGATAGGGGTTGACGGCGCAGGCACCGTAGCCCAGCAGGGTGGCAAAGTGGTGCACCTCGTGGGGCTCGGCACTCTCAAGGATGAGGGCCATGGCCGTGCTCTTCTTGGTACGGATGAGGTACTGGGATACGGCAGAAACCGCCAGCAGGCTGGGGATGGAAACATGGTACTCGTCGATGTCGCGGTCAGAGAGGATGATGATGTTGGCACCGTCCTTGTAGGCGCGGTCCACCTCCAGGAACACGCGGTCGATGGCCTTTTCCAGGCTGGTGTTCTTATAGTAATTGATGGACACCGTGGCGGTCTTGAAGCCGGGCACGTTCATGTGCTTGATCTTGAGCAGATCGGTGCTGGTCAGGATGGGGTTCTGCACCTTGAGCACCTTGCAGTTCTCGGGCTTGTCCTCCAGCAGGTTGCCGTGGGCACCCACATAGACGCTGGTGGAGGTGACCACCTTCTCACGGATGGCATCGATGGGCGGGTTGGTGACCTGTGCGAACCGCTGCTTGAAGTAGTTGAACAGCGGGGGATGCTGGTCGCTCAGGACAGCCAGCGGGGTGTCGGTGCCCATGGCTCCGGAAGGCTCGGCACCGGCCCGGGCCATGGGCAGGATCAGCTCCTTGATCTCCTCGTATTTGTAGCCAAAGACCTTCTGCAGGCGGGTCAGCTCCTCGCCGGTGTAGCTGGGGACCTTGATGTTGGGGATCTTCAGGTCCTTCAGCCGGACCAGATTCCGGTCGATCCACTCGCCGTAGGGCTCGCGGCTGGCGTAGTATTCCTTCAGCTTCTCGTCATCCACGACCTCGCCCTTGACGGTATCCACCAGCAGCATCTTGCCGGGGCGCAGGCGGTCTTTCATCAGGATATTGTCGGGGGCGCAGGGCAGCACGCCCACCTCAGAGGACAGGATCATCCGGCCATCCTTGGTGATATAGTAGCGGCTGGGGCGCAGACCATTGCGGTCCAGCACCGCGCCCACCACGTCGCCGTCGGAGAAGAGGATGGCGGCGGGGCCGTCCCAGGGCTCCAGCATGGTGGCGTAATACTGGTAGAAATCGCGCTTTTTCTGGCTGATGTTCTTGTTGTTCTCCCAGGGCTCGGGGATGGTGATCATCACAGCCAGGGGCAGGTCCATGCCGTTCATCACCATGAATTCCAGTGCGTTGTCCAGCATGGCGGAGTCCGAGCCGGAGGTGTTGATGATGGGCAGGATCTTGTTCATGTCGTCCTGCAGGATGGGGCTCTCGATGCTCTCCTCACGGGCCAGCATGGCATCGGTGTTGCCCTTGATGGTGTTGATCTCGCCGTTGTGCAGGATGAACCGGTTGGGGTGGGCACGCATCCAGCTGGGGTTGGTGTTGGTAGAAAAGCGGCTGTGCACCATGCCGATGGCGGACTCGTAGTCCTCGTCCTGCAGGTCAAGGTAGAACAGGCGCAGATCGTGCACCAGGAACATGCCCTTGTAGACGATGGTGCGGCTGGACAGGCTGGGCACATAGGTGCCGTTGCTGGCCTGCTCGAACACCCGGCGGACGATGTAGAGCCTGCGGTCAAAATCAATGCCCTTGCTCACACGGGCAGGCTTTTTGATGAAGCACTGCCAGATGGAGGGCATGCAGTCCCGGGCCTTCTGGCCCACGGCATCGGGGTCTACCGGCACCCTGCGCCATGCCAGAAACTCAAGCCCCTCCTTGCGGGTGACCAGCTCAAACAGCTTCATGGCCTGTGCCCGCAGGTGCTCGTTCTGGGGGAAGAAGAACATGCCGACACCGTATTCCCGCTCGTTGCCCAGGCTGATGTTCAGCTCATCGGCCACCTTGGAAAAGAACTTGTGGCTGATCTGCAGCATGATGCCCACGCCGTCACCGGTCTTGCCCTCGGCATCCTTACCGGCGCGGTGCTCCAGCCGTTCCACGATGCTCAGGGCATCGCTGACCGTCTGATGGCTCTTGCGGCCCTTGATGTCTACCACAGCGCCGATGCCGCAGGCATCGTGCTCGAACTGAGGGTCATACAGGCCAAGAGGCGTGGCGTTTTCCGTAAATTGATCCATTGCCTTTCCCATCCTTATCTCTCAAAATATCCTCCGGGCCGCGGCACATTCCGCAGCCGATCTTGCACAGAAAACAAAAAAGCGCCCCAGAAGGGCACACTTCACCCTTCTGGAACGCCTTTGTTCCGTTAGCTTTATTATAATGATTCGTGAAGATTGTTCAAGTGGGAGGTGCAACAAACTTTAGTACACCAAAGCCCGCACTTCTTGTGCGCTTTGATGGAATGATGAACGCATTTCATCAAAACCTTGAAAAAAACCGCCGCATCCGGCTGCCGGTCTGGGGCAGGGGATGCGGCGGTTTGCGTATGATTGCGGGGCGTTTCTGTCCTTAGTGCTTTGCGGCGCGCTGTTTGCGGTCGAAGAACCACCCGCATACCAACAGACCGATGCCAAAGATCAGAAGCACGGCAGCCAGCCAATCGGTGGTACCGGTCTGGATCAGGGTCACGGTCGTGGTGTTCTGCGTGGGCGTTTCCTCCGGCTGGGCCAACGACGCGGACGTGTCAGTCTGAGCCGGTTCCTCCGCAGGCAGCTCGCCGGGGGCCTCGGTTTCCTCTGTTTCCTCGGTTTCCTCTGTTTCCTCGGGGATCTCGGGTCCCTCAGGCTCCTCTGGGGTCTCCGGCCCCTCAGGCTCCTCGGGGATCTCGGGGGTCTCCGGGTCTACGGGAACGACCGGAACATAGGGGTCGTCCGGGCTGTTCTTCAGGTTGGTAAAGACGACCTTGGCGGTGTCGTTCTGGGGCACAACGCCGGTCTCTGCAGGGTTGAGATTCAGCAGGGTCCAGCCGTCCTGAGCGGTTTCGGTGATGGTATAGCCGATGCCTGCGGGCAGGTTCGAGAGCGTGATGCTCTCGCCGCTTTTCAGGGTGAAGGATGCCTTGCCGTTTTTGAACGGGACACCGCACCATTTGTCGTCGATCGTGGTGATGGCATCATCATCCAGCGTGAGCTCAAAGGTGAACACGGTGTCATAGTCGCTCGGCAGCAGTTCACCGACCGTCTCTTTGCAGACGGTCAAGCTGCCGATGCTGCCGTGTGCGGCCTTGAGGGACAGGGGGCCGGTGTAAGAATTGACGGGTGCGACGAGAACCATGTGCAGATCCGCTTCGTCCCCGTGGGCGTTCCAGCGGGTGGTTTCATAGTCGTCATACCAGCCGGTAATGAAATCATAGCAGTCCGGGTCGCCATCCAGCTCCCAGCCGCGGCCGGTGGGGCCAAAGGTAATGGTTCCACCGTTCTCGATGTCGTCACCGCCTTTTGTTGCATGGTTGTTGTACAGCTGCACGTCATCCGAAAGAGTTGCAGTGGAGTAGTTTCGGAGACCGCCGCCATACCAAGTGGAAGTGGTGTTATAACGAACACTGCCTGAAAGCAGCGTCAGTGTCGCACTCGCGTTATTGACAATGCCGCTGTTCTTGTTGTGCTCAACCTGCAGGTCAACATTTTCTTCTACAGTAAACGTTCCGCTATTGGTGTTAAAAATACCATGGCGACTGTTATTGCAGACAGAGACGTTTGCACCGGTTTCCATGGTAAACGTTCCATGTTTGTTGTTAAAAATACCATCGTAACCGTTATGGCAGGTGGAAATGATTGCGCCATTTTCTATGGTGAAAATACCGCCGTCATTGCAAATACCGTAGATACCATTATCGTCAGCAGAAATGTCTGCACCGCCCTCAATCGTAAAGTAGTCATTCTCAGGGGTGTAGTAGTTTTTGCCGGTGCTGCCGTAGCTTCTGTTTTCGACGGTGTTGTAGATGCCAGCAGTCGCATTGTTGTTGGCAGTGACGTGTGCGTCGCCCTCAATGAGGAAAAAGCCTTTTGCTTTTGTCTGATCGCCACCGCCTGCATAGTTGTAGATGCCGATATCATTGTGGTTTGCGGAGACATTGGCACCGCTTTTAATGGTAGCACGGGCATCATAACTATTTGCAAAGCCAAGCTGGCTGTTGCCATCAACGATGACGGTTGCACCGCTTTCAATGTTCAGAATCCAGCTGTTTAAAACGCCAGCCAGGCCTACGTTATTGCAGGCATAGAGATACGCACCGGGTTCGATGGTCACGTTGCCTTCGTAGGTGCGATCGTCATGCTGTGCATGCACGACAAAACCGCCGCTGCCACCATAAATATCAGCTGAACCGTTGCCCTCGCAGTAAATCTGTCCACAAATATGGCTTTCATCGCCGCGACTGTTGCCAATACCGATGCCACTGCCTTCGTTGTCAGTAGCATACAACGTGGAAGCATCATCCATGTCAAGGACACCGACATAAATGCCATAACCATTCCAACCGCCATAGTTGCCGGTTGAGGTCAGCGTAGAATTCTCCATGGTCAGCGTGCCGCCAAAGCTTCCTACGCCATAACAACCGAGACCGCCATAACCGGATGTACCGTTACGAGTGAAATAGACCCCGGCGTTGTTCAGCGTGAGATCGATGGGGTCGATGGTCATGCCGTTCCAGTCACAGTCGGTGACTTCCAGGTAAGACGAAGTGACCCAGATGCCATGACCTTTTTTACTGTAACGCTCTGCGTAGATACCGCTGGCTTCTTCGGCAGAAAAACCGGAGATTTCAGCATATGTATTGTCTTCAAAATACAAATCGCTGTCGTCCTCCAGGAAAATGCCGCTGCCCGAGATTTTGTCCGGTGTCAATGAGAATTCGACATGGCTCAAATGCAGCTTGCTGGAGTGGGTGATCAGGTTGGCCGTATTGCCTGCGCTGTGTTCATAGGTATGCTGAGCCGCATGAATGGTCAACGTGAGATCCTTGAACGTGATCTCACTATACTCCGCAAACATGCCATACTGCTCCAGCGTCAGCGTGTAGGTATTGCCGCCGGAAATGGTCAAGTTCTTACTATGGAACTCAAGGCCCGTATACCACTCAATGTCCTTCAGCAGGTCGATCTGATCACCATCCGTCGCCGCAGTGATTGCATCGTCCAGTGTGGAGTAGTAGTACGTATCGTCGATCTTGTCGATCTTGCACACAGGCGGGGTTGTGGTGCTGCCGTCGTCGTCCGCAGGGTCATCGTCATCCGATTCCTCGTCAGGAGTTTTGGGGGTGAGATTCACTGCGGATCGGTCATCCGCTGCTTCATCGCGGTCCGCGTCCGCAGGGTCATCGCCACCCGATTCCTCGTCAGGAGTTTTGGGGGTGAGATTCACTGTGGGCAGGTCATCCGCTGCTGCTTCATCGCGGTCCGCGTCCGCAAGGTCATCGCCACCCGATTCCTTGTCAAGAGTTTTGGGGGTGGGATTCCCTGCGGGCAGGTCATCCGCTGGTGTTTCATCGTTGTCCGCATCCGCAAGGCTTTTCTCCGAGCCCGTCTCCGAAAGGTCGGGAACAGGAGGTTCCTGTTCCTGCGAATCATCAAGGGAGTAGGGGACGGTGGAAAGGTCACTCCAGTCCAGAATGGTGCCGTCCGAATCCGTGATGGTGGGGTCGGGGCTCAGTGCAAGTACACTCAGCGGCAGAACATGAAGCAGCAATCCGATGGTAAGTATCACTACGAACCATCTCTTTTTCATAATTTTTTCTCCTCCTCTTTCTAAAATATAGTACATTTTGTGTACTGCTAATATAGTAGCATCGGATGTTCGGAAATACAAGAGGTTCAAACGAATTTGAAACCGAAAGATCCAAATTTTTGAAACGGTGGGGAACCGCGCCGGAGTTTCTCCGGAAAATGATTCCTGCACAGGAGTGAAAGCTTGCCCCTACGCCGGAAATTCCCAGAAATTATGAAAAAGTTTCGACACAAGAAAAACTCCCGGGAAATCCCGGGAGCATAGCAAAAACAAAGGAAGAAATTCCCTGCGGCGGCAGTCAGCGTCCCAGAATGGCCCGCAGGTCCTCTTCCGGGGTCGTAATGGCTTTCAGGTCATAGCGGCGCTGCAATTCCTGCACGACCCCCGGAGAGAGAAAGGCCGGGAGGGTGGGGCCGAGGCGGATGTTCCGGATGCCCAAAGCCAGCAAGGCGATCAGGATGCAGACTGCCTTCTGCTCGAACCAGCAGAGCACCAGCGAGAGCGGCAGGTCGTTGACGGTGCAGCCGAAGGCATCGGCCAGAGCCAGTGCGATCCGGATGGCGCTGTATGCGTCGTTGCACTGGCCCACATCGAGGATACGGGGCAGGCCCGCCACGGTGCCGAGATCCAGGTCGTTCAGGCGGAATTTGCCGCAGGCCAGCGTCAGGATCACGGTGTCGGGCGGGGTGAGCTTGGCGAACTCGGTGTAGTAGCGGCGGGTGGGCCGGGTACCGTCGCAGCCGCCCACCAGGAAGAAATGGCGGATCTGCCCGCTTTTCACGGCCGCAACGATCTCATTGGCGTGGGAGAGCACAGCGCTCCGCGCAAAGCCGGTGGTGACCGTTTTGCCGCCGTTCATGCCCGGGATGATGGTATCCTCCGGGTAGCCGCCCAGTTCCAGCGCTTTCCGGATGACGGGGGTGAAGTCCCGGTCCTCCCCGATGTGCGGCACCCCGGGATAGGAGACCACCGAGGTGGTAAAGACCCGGTCGGCGTAGCTGGGGCGCAGCGGCATGATACAGTTTGTGGTGAAGAGGATGGGGGCGGGGATGTCCTCAAACTCTGACTGCTGGTTCTGCCAGGCGGTGCCAAAATTTCCCTTGAGGTGCGAATAGCGCTTTTTCAGCTCCGGATAACCGTGGGCGGGCAGGAGTTCCGAGTGGGTATAAACGTTGATGCCCTTGCCCTCGGTCTGGGCCAAAAGCTGCTGGGTGTCGTAAAGGTCGTGGCCGGAAATGACGATGAAAGGCCCTTTCTCGATGGTTAGAGGGACTTCTGTCGGTTCCGGTTCGCCAAAGGCACCGGTGTTGGCATGATCCAGCAGTTCCATGGTGCGGAAGCTGGCTTCTCCGGTCCTTTGCACCAGGAGCCAAAGCTCCTCCATGGATAGCCCCGAGGTGCCCACTGCCTTCAGGGCGGTACAGTAAAATTTGTCCAGCTCCGGGTCGATGCGGCCCAGCACCCGAGCATGATAGTTATAAGCGGCCATTCCCCGCAGGCTGAACAGCACAAAGCATTTCAGGCTTCGCACATCCGGGTCAGGCTCCTGCCAGAGCTGCTGCATATCATAGTCCTCGGCAATGCCCGGACAGGCGGCGTGGATCTTCTCGATCAGCTGCCCAACGGTGTGCTCGTCAAAATTTACATTGGTGATGGTGGTGAACAGCCCCTGCATCAGCAGCAAAGCCTGCTCCGGAGCCGGAGCACGGCCTTCGCCAATGAGCTGCTCCGCATACCGGATCAGGGCACCGGTCAGCCGGTCCTGCGCCGCTGCGGTCGGAGCCGATTTCCCGCACACACCTGCCCGACCGGTACAGGCAGTCCCGTTGGCCGCCTGCTCACATTGGAAACAAAACATCTGCTCGTCCATAAAAATACTCCCTTCGCTTTCTGGCAAAGGGAGTATGGACAACGGACAGAGGAAATATGCAGGAAAAAAAAGGGGCCGCACCCCTTCGGATGCGGCCCTCTGAAAAGGAATGCTTAGTAGGTGATGCCCTGTGCCATCATGGCGGTGGCCACCTTCAGGAAACCGGCGCAGTTTGCACCGACCATCAGGTTGCCCTCGGAACCGGCAGCAACGGAAGCATCGTAGGAAGCGTGGAAGATGCCCTCCATGATGCCCTTCAGCTTGGCATCCACTTCCTCAAAGCTCCAGCTCAGACGCTCGGAGTTCTGGCTCATCTCCAGACCGGAGGTGGCCACGCCGCCGGCGTTGGCTGCCTTTGCGGGTCCGTACAGGACACCGTTGGACAGGTAGACCTCAATGGCCTCGGGGGTGCTGGGCATGTTTGCGCCCTCGCAGACAACGGTGCAGCCGTTCTTGACCAGAGCCTCAGCGGACTCCTTGTTGATCTCGTTCTGGGTCGCGCAGGGCAGGGCGATGTCGCAGGGGACAGTCCAGACCTTGGAGCAGTCGGCAACGTAGGTTGTACCGGCGTGGGTCTCGGCATACTCCTTGATGCGGCCGCGGCGCACTTCCTTCAGCTCCTTGACGTAAGCCAGATCAATGCCGTTGGGGTCGTAGACGTAGCCGTTGGAATCGGACATGGTAACGACCTTTGCGCCCAGAGACTGAGCCTTCTGGCAGGCATAGATGGCAACATTGCCGGAGCCGGAGATGACCACGGTCTTGCCCTCAAAGCTGTCGTTGCGCATACACTTCAGAGCCTCGGCAGTGAAGTAGCACAGGCCGTAGCCGGTGGCCTCGGTACGGGCCAGAGAGCCGCCGAAGGTCAGGCCCTTGCCGGTGAGCATACCGCCCTGGAAGCTGTTGGTCAGGCGCTTGTACTGGCCGAACAT
>ENA-UPWO01000529-UPWO01000529.1-human-gut-metagenome-genome-assembly--contig:-NODE-529-length-22647-cov-10.865086_pt1 | contig 22647 bp, 15 predicted proteins | sample MGYA00250056_ERZ773388 | MGnify/ENA primary metagenome ERZ773388 (study PRJEB29103, sample SAMN06112004) | human gut metagenome | biome: human gut; feature: ankylosing spondylitis patient; material...
GAGCAGGGCTTTTTCAAGTTGATTCTTATTTTTAATCCCACGGACTTGGAACATCAACGGGTAAAAACAGGTCAACGGCTACATTGTGAAAGCCCCGGTTTGTGCCGATGCACTTATCATCATAGACAATGCCCAGACTTTTCTGATTGTCTTTTAGATGGTGGATAAAGGTGGATGCAGCCAGCGGCTTTTCCAGGTTATCCAGACACCAGCGTTCATAGACTTTATAGAAATCCGTGGATTTGCACTTGGCCCCCTTCCGAATTTCAAAGTAGCCCTCAGATTTGAGAAAGCCCAGAATGTTGTTGCCCTGCTCCATCGCTTCTTTCAGATTCGCGGCGGTGCGTTCGCTGATAGTAAATTGGTAATTGTTTTGAATCAGCCGATGCAGCCCCTCCAATGCCCAAAGCAAAATGCCCTCTTTTTCATTCCGCATCTTATCGATGAGGAAAGGATCGTCCACTCGGCCAAGAGGCTTTTCCTTGGTGGTGAGCAGTAGTTGGCGGCGATAGAAACCGTTGGACTTGTCATAGAGCGCGTGTAAACTGCCGTTTCCGAAGCAGGCAAACCGAACATACAGCGTACCCTGCACACTCTGCTGTCCTTTGCGCTCAATGTCGATTTTATCTTCCAGTGTAACAAGGGTCTTGATGTTGTTGGTCTGCGGCAGGGCCTCGGTTTTCATGTCATCGTCTACCAGAAGCAGCTTGTACTCCAAGCCTGCACGAGCAAAGCGGTTGGTTTCTACCTTTTGCAGACTGCCCGTGTACATACTGTTGCCGAACAATTCTCGCAGGATCAGCCCGATTCTGGATTTTCCCTCGCCGCCCTTGCCGACCATCAGCAGCATTTTCTGCGCTTTGGTAACAGGCAGCAGGCAATAGCCAATGTATTCTTGTAAGGCCGGAATATCTTCTTCGTATAGCAGTTCGTTCAAAAATTGCAGCCAGCGTGTCGGTGCTGGTGCTTCTGGCACATAGGAGATGGGCAGTCGGTTCATGCAGTATTCTTTTTCAGGGGTAAAGTGACCGTCCACAAAGTATGTGCCGTTTCGGACATGGATGCGGTCTGTCTGAATCTCCGGTGGTTCGGATGCACAGGCCAACTTAATCGCCTGCACAATATGTTCAATCCGCCGTGCTACGCTGGTGGTAGCGTAATAGCGGACTTGCTCATAGATTTCCTTCTTCAGTGGAGCTTCATCCTCTACCATGCCATCCACCGTGAACAGTCTGCCTTGAAAGCAGCGCATGGGGTGCAGGCTCAAAAAGTAGTCTGCAAACAATGGTTCAATGATTTTCCCGTTGTCACCCACCCAGTTTCGGGCGGGTGCACTATGCTGCATCTTCGGTTTCCTTGCATCGTTCGATTGCTTTTCCAAGGGCGGTCACTTCCTTTCCGTTCAATAGTTGTTGCTTTTCATTTGGACTTCCCCGCAAAAGAATATCCAGCAGATATTGCACACGGTCTGCATAGTGTAGACTTGCTACAAAACAAGGATGCAGGGATGCTTCTGGATTTTTGGGTGCATAGGCCATGCGCCAATTTGCCAGTAGAGAACGATAGCCACACAGGATTTTGTAGAATTGCTCTTTCGGACTTAGCGGTTTTTCCACCGGCTTGCAGGGAAGTGGTTGAAAATTATCTGTTGCAGAAAGTCCAAAATCTGCAGCCAGCTTTTCAGCCGCCTGCCGCAAAGAAAGTTGAAACAGTTTTGCGGTGAAGTCTATCACATCGCCATCCGCTCCACAGCCAAAGCAGTGAAACCGAAAATCCACTTTCATGCTGGGATTGCGGTCTGCATGGAATGGACAGCAAATCATGCTGCTGCGGTTTGGACGAAAACCATAGGCTTCTGCGGCCTGCCGGGTGGTGATATTCAGCTTTACGATTTCAAATAAATTGTTGTTCTTGAAAGTTGGCCTCCTTTACAGTTCTATGCCATGACTGCGCTTCTTTGGTTTGGTGTATGTCTGCTCACGCTGATTGATTTCTTCCTGCCGCCGATGCAGCTTTTGTAGAACAGACGGACGAGTATTTTCTTTGATTTGCTCGATGGCAGGTTTTTTGATTTCCGGCTTTATAAGGACAGTTGTCAATCTTGCGGTAATCCTGTTTACTGCTGCAATAATATTTTTTCGCAGCGTTGTGATTTGATATGTGGTGTAGTCCAATGTTTCCTTGCTTGCCGTTCGCCCCGGCTCTTTCAGCCAGTCCAAATATATATCGACCTGTTCTGTGCTTGCTTTCAAAGCATCGTTCACAGCGTTTTCTGAAACAACAGCCACAGCTTTGTCGTAGGCAACCGCAGAAATCTCATCCAACAAGTTCTCGGTATCTTCAATCTTCTGAGAAAGTTCACTTAACTGTTTTTCCTGCTTTTGAATTTTTTTATCGTTGCTCAGAAGTGTTAGGGACTGATAGGTTGTACGGCGAACCTGCTGATGATGTGCTTTCTCATTCTCTTGTTTCAAATTTTCAAGCTGAGCGGTCTGTTCCTGTACGGCTTTTTCCTGTTGAGCAAGTTGTTCTTTTTGCTTTGCCATGATATAGTCCTGCTTTTCCAGATAAGCCCGTCCGCCGTATTCCGGCACTTCGTCCAGTTCCAGACCATGGTGTTTGGCAATCTCGAATAGCATCGTGCGGCAGGCTGCATCGAATGTGATCTTGCGGTTGTTATAACGGCCAAGGGGCTTGTCCGGCTTTGGTAGTTCAAAGCCAAGTGCTTCCAACGCCTTTTCTTGCTGGGGTGCGGTTTCGCCGTATTTGTTCTCGCAATCGAACACATGCCGTTCGTGGATGTGCGGCGTTCCCTCATCCAGATGTAACGCCCAATCCAGAATGTGAACGTGCTTGCCAAAGCGCTCATGGAACTTGTCCATGAATTCTGTGGCGATTTGAAAAAGCTCTTTCGGGGAAGCGTGGCTTTCCAATGTTCCAAGCTGATAGATGCTTTCTTCAGGGCAGGTTTTCTTGCTGACAAGCAAATCTTCGGTGGAGCGGTTTCGTTCTGTGTGCCGGATTTTGGCGTTGCGCTCATTCTGTCTTTCGGTAAAGTTGGTGTAATGGAGTTTGTAGTAGAGCTTTTCGACTTCTTCAAAGGTGTCAGCCAGACTATCCACATCTTTGGGCTGCAAGGCAGAACGGATGCCGTTGTAGCAATCCCAATAGATGTTTTGCTGGACACGTTCCGGGTCGATATGCTCGCTGTTGGCAATTTCAAAACTGCGGTCATTGTGCTTTGGGTTATAAGTGCCGTGCTTTCCGGCGCGGCCATTGTGTCGGGTCAGTTTCAGCGACCATCTCTCCTTTCTGGGGTCACGCAGAGAGCGCCGTGCGCGGGGTAGGGGCAACGCGGTGCAGCGAAGCTGCAAATCTGCCGCCTGCTATGCGCCAGATAATACCCAGTAGGATATGACGCACAGCATCACATCCACTGGGCAAGGCTGCCGCCCTTGACCCGCGCAAAGAGCCGGTCTCGCCTGTCGGCTCGGTCGGTGCTTCAAAAGGCCAGTGGCCTTTTGAGGTCGCCGCAGGCGACCCGCACCTCTCTGCACTCTTGCGCCGAACAACCTGACAGACAAAACTTTGCGAAGTCCTCTCTGCCAGCTTGCCCGGTTCTTCTTCGGTGTCGGTCTGCCCGCAAGCTGTTCCTGCCCGATTTCCTCCGGCGTATGGCTTCTTCTTGGTGCGCTCTTGTCGTGGCGGCGCTTCTCCGAAAAAGCATAGTGGCTTGCAGCCGATCATGTTGTTGTCAAGGTACAATGTTGTTTTGTAAGAAGTTGTGGACTTTCCAAAATGCAAAGGGGTTCGTTTCTGAAAGTAGTCCCTACACCCTATACAAACTTAAAGGGGCGTTTTTAAACCGGGTCTTGCGAAAGTTCAAAGAAAATTCACTATTCTAACGTGTCCCTATACCTATAGCATTCTAAAATGGGTGTTTGGCAACCTAATTTTCAAATTTCGCTTGGAAAACTTCTTACACCAATATGAATCTATAGGGCTATTTTGAAATACAGTTTTGAAAATTTTGTTGAATTGACTAATTTTAGAATATAGATTTTGTTCATTTTCCACTTATAGAACCAGAGAAAAGCTGTTTTACAAAAGATTTTGAAAGCCCCTACACTAATAGGAATCCGCAGAGCTGTTTTGGAATACAGTTTTGAAAATTTCACAATTTAAGGCAAAAAAGAAAAACGGCAAAGCAGATAAAATCCACTTTGCCATTTTAAAGAAAGCACTTCCGCTAAACACTCTACATTGAAAATGCAATCGTACACTGCTATAATAAAATTGTGATATTATCACCAAAAATTCAAGATTTAAAGCGTTTGCGATTGGCAAACATTCAGGAGGAACGCATGGTTACAGGAGCCATTAAAAATAAGGTAGACAAAATCTGGACGGACATCTGGGCAGGCGGCATCACCAATCCACTGACCGTCATTGAACAGCTGACCTATCTCATGTTCATCCGGTCACTGGACGAGAAAGAGCTTGCCACCGAAGATTTTGAGAACATGGCGGGCGAAAAGATGGAGCACATCTTCCCGGCCAGCGCGGCAGGACAGTCTATGCGGTGGAGCCGCTTCAAGGATAAAGATTCCCGCGAAATTTTCCTGACCATGCAGCAGCGGGTGTTCCCGGCCATCAAAAAGATGAAGTATGGCCGTCTGCCGGACTTTGACGCAAACGGTGAGCTGGTGGAGATTGAGGACGACCCCACCCGCCCGGATGAGGGCAACACCGCTTTTGCGCGGTACATGGACGATGCCATGTTCCTGATTCCCACGCCGCAGGTGCTGCAAAAGATCATCACCGGGCTGGAAGATCTTTACACCCACGACATTGCCGACCTTGATATGCAGGGCGACCTGTACGAGTATATGCTGGGCAAGCTGGCAACCGCAGGGCAGAACGGCCAGTTCCGCACGCCCAAACACATCCGCGACATGATGGTGGAACTGGTGCAGCCCACGCCGGACGACTTCATCTGCGACCCCGCCTGCGGCACGGCGGGCTTTCTGGTGTCCAGTGCACAGTACCTCCGCGCCCACTACGAGGACAGCATGACCCCGGAGCAGTGGCAGCATTTTGCCGGCCCGATGTTCACCGGCTTTGACACGGACCGCACCATGCTGCGCATTTCGGCCATGAACCTGATGCTCCACTCCATCACGAACCCGGAGATCGACTACAAGGACAGCGTTTCCAAGCAGAACTCCATTTGCAACAAGTACACCGTTTGCCTTGCGAACCCGCCGTTCAAGGGCACTGTGGATGCCGAGAGCATCAATGATGACCTGAAAGCCGTCACCAACACCAAAAAGACGGAGCTTTTGTTCCTTGCGCTCTTCCTGCGGATGCTCAAAACCGGCGGACGCTGCGCCTGCATCGTGCCGGACGGCGTGCTGTTCGGTTCCAGCAAGGCGCACCAGAGCATCCGAAAAGAACTCATTGAAAACCACCAGCTGCGGGCGGTCATTTCCATGCCCTCCGGCGTGTTCAAGCCCTACGCAGGCGTGTCCACAGCGGTGCTGGTGTTTACCAAGACCGGCGCGGGTGGCACCGATAAGGTGTGGTTCTACGATATGAAAGCCGACGGCCTCTCGCTGGACGACAAGCGCACCGAGGTGAAGGAAAACGACATCCCGGACATCATCGCCCGGTTCCATAACCTCGATGCCGAAACTGACCGCAAGCGCACCGAGCAGAGTTTCTTTGTGCCCAAAGAAGAAATTGCCGCCAACGGGTACGATTTATCCATCAATAAGTACAAAGAGACCGAGTATGTGCCGGTGGAGTACCCCTCGACCACGGAGATCCTTGCCGACCTGCATGAGCTGGAAATGGAGATCACCAAGGGTCTGGCAGAGTTGGAGGAGATGGTGTGATGGCGAAGTTGGGAGATATTGCAACATACATAAATGGATATGCCTTCAAACCACAAGATTGGTCAGACGAAGGTATTCCAATTATTCGGATTCAGGATTTGACCGGAAATTCGTATCAGGCAAACCGTTATAATGGTGAATACGCATCCAAATATGAAGTAAACGATGGAGATGTTTTGATTTCATGGTCTGCCAGTCTTGGCGTATACATTTGGCATGGAGAAAAGGCAGTATTAAATCAGCATATTTTCAAGGTCGTTTTTGATAAAGAAAGAATCTCAAAAGATTTTTTCGTACATCAGGTAGGTTTGATTCTGGAAAACGCTGCATCCGATGCACATGGCGCAACAATGAAGCATTTGACCAAGCCCGTTTTTGACGCGTTGCCATTTTACTTGCCACCGTATGAAAAGCAGTGCGAAATTGCAGAAGTCCTTGATAAAGTAACGAGTTTGATTTCTCTCCGCAAGCAGCAGCTTGCTAAACTGGACGAGCTGGTAAAGGCGCGGTTTGTGGAGATGTTTGGAGACCCGGTAACTAATCCCAAAGGATATGAAAAGTATAAATTAGAAAATCTGGCTAGAAAAATATCAGATGGCGTTCATTCAAAGCCAGATTATACAGAAACCGGAAGGCCATTTCTTTCCGTTGTAAATATAAATAAAGGCGTTATCAATTTTAAAAACTGCAAATATGTTTCAGAAGACGCTTATCAAAAGATGATTAAGTCAACGCATCCAGAGAGAGGAGATGTATTATATACAAAAGTTGGTGCAACGTATGGTATACCCGCGTATGTTGATACTGATATTGCGTTTTGCCTATATGTCAGTGTCTGTTTAATAAAGCCAAAACGAGAAGTGATCAATCCGAGATTCCTCTCACTGTCAATGGAAATGCCGTATGTGAAACATCAAGCGGATAGACGAATCAAAGGAATTGGTGTGCCGGATTTACACTTAAATCAAATTAGTGAGTTTGAAATTCTTTGTCCTCCACTAAAAGAACAAGACATATTTATATATTTTGTCGAACGGTTGGATGGAGAAAAGCGTGTGGTACAGCAGAGCCTTGATAAGCTAGAATTGATGAAAAAGGCACTGATGCAGGAGTATTTTGGGTAACTGTGATACTGGATTTCGAATCGGATGCATGAGTGGAGGTGTCAAAGTGAAAAAAGTCGATGATGAAACGATGGCAATACTTCGAGAAAAAGTGGAAAAAGGAGAATTGTCCCCGATTTATGGTATGCCGGGTGCAGTGGAAGCGATGTTCGAGTATGATGAGAAGGTGAAACAACAAAAAGAGTGGATTGAAAAGTATCCGCTGATAAAAACTGGTAAAGTTCCGATTGAAAATTTTGACATCAAATTGATTCCAACACTTTCAAAAAAAGCAAAAGAATACGGATTCACAATTTTATTGATACAGCTAGTCGCAGAACTTGACATTACAAACGAAAGCATTGTTGAATATTGCAATCTCTGGAAAGAAATAAAAGCCAATAGTGGGAGAGTTTGTGTTATTAACAATTACATCCATACAAAAGAAAATTATCTGGGAAAAAGTATTGTACATGATTTGAAGCACTTTGCAGATATGATGATTTCGATTGTGTGGACACTTTCTCAAAAAGATGTTGTTAGGAAATTGGAAATTGATAGCATAGGAAAGTATTTAAAGAACCCAAAGGCGCTGAACTGCTTTTCTGAACATGTTGATTTTTTGGCTGTACTCAATGAGATGGATAATACACAAAAACACGCAATAACGAATCAGATGAGTTTACTTGCTGGAAGGGATGAGCCATGCTTTTGTTGTATTGACTCAAACCACAATAAAGACATCTGGAATGTTAGCGTAAAAGTGGTCTCTGTGGCACAAACAGTTGAGCACTTTAATGCATTCTATAAATTTTCCATGGATAAGATTTCGGAATTGTGCAATTGAGTTTCAGAAAAGGCACTGATGCAAGAGTATTTTGGGTAACTCCCTCAGTCACCTTCGGTGACAGCTCCCTCTGGGAGGGAGCCTTTATGTGGTGGTAAGGCAAAAGCCTCCCTCCTAGAGGGAGGTGGCGCGGCGTTAGCCGTGACGGAGGGAGTTCCAGAAAGGAGCGCATCCAGATGTCATTGCCATATCAAGGAAAATTGATCCCGCGTGCAAAAGAATTGCGCAAGGACGCAACAAAACAGGAAAATCATCTCTGGTACGATTTTCTGCGCAGCTATCCCGTGCGGTTTCAGCGTCAGAAAACGATTGATGGCTTTATTGCGGATTTCTATTGTCACGTTGCAAGGCTGGTCGTGGAAGTGGACGGTTCACAGCATTATGATGAGCAGGGACTGGCATACGACAAAGAACGCTCCGCCATTTTTGCCGAATATGGTGTGAAGGTGATTCGGTTTTCTAATCTGGAAATAGAGCAGAGCTTTCAAGAAGTTTGCAGTGCAATTGATTTGGAAGTCAGAAAGCGGGTTCAGGAACTGGAAGATACTCCCTCAGTCAAAGCCTAGCGGCTTTGCCAGCTCCCTCTGGGAGGGAGCCTATAACGTAGAGGTAAGGCAAAAGCCTCCCTCTTAGAGGGAGGTGGCACGGCGTGAGCCGTGACGGAAGGAGTTGTACAGCAGAGCCTTGAAAAGCTGGAACTGATGAAAAAGGCACTGCTGCAGGAGTATTTTGGATAAAGTGTTGTACTATTGAAAGATTGTGCGGTATAATGGAAAAAAACGAGAAAGTGGTGGATGAAATGAACTCTTACGAAAAATTAAAAAGAGTCTGCGAAGAAGTTGATCCATTGCTTGCAAAATGTGTTACAGCGGAATCGCCGGAATTTAAAGCATGGCAGGTGAAAGCGGAAAATATTCTTACGAAATGTTATGGAATGGAGAGTAAAGAGCTTTATAGGTTTAGAAATATTATATTTTATCCTCGATATGCTTATGCGACACAAAGTGATGAGGTTAATCTATGTGCAGAGGGATTAAAAGAAGCAAAAGCATATTTTGAAGTCTATCTCGAAGAAATTGAAGACCATTGTGCAGAAAATGTCTCAAGCGACGTATCTGGTATTTCGGATGAAGCAAAATCTGTGGAAAAAAAGGTAAATAGCACCAGAAAGAAAAAAGTTTTTATTGTACATGGACACGATGAAGCTCTAAAACAAGAGGTTGCACGCATTGTTGAAAAGCAAGGGCTTGAGGCCATTATTTTAAGTGAACAGGCAAACCAAGGAAAAACTATTATTGAAAAAATTGAAGAGAATGCGGATGTTGACGCTGCGATTTGTTTGTTCACGGGAGATGACTATGGCAGAGCAAAAGATACAGAAGCAGAAGAGAATAAATTAAGAGCCCGTCAAAATGTTGTGTTTGAAGCAGGATATTTTATGGGAAAGCTCGGACGGAAAAATGTTATTATCGTGGCAGATAAAAATTTGGAGTTGCCTTCTGATATGCAAGGTGTAGTTTATACTGATGCTGGAAACTGGAAAACGGAAGTTTTGCAGGGACTTGATAAAATTGGTTATGCAATAGATTTTAATAAGCTGTTTAGAAGATGAGATGCTTTTGAAAGGAGATTCTGCTATGCTAGAACTGCTAAAGGATTTCTGGTTTACCAATTGGGTGAATGTTTTGCTGATTATGGTTGGTGGGTCAGCAATAGTTCTTTATGTGGTTCAGGAAAGAAGGCGTAAGACAGAAGCTGCTTCACTGCTGGTACTTCAAATAGACGAATTGCTTGACAGAATTCGAGAGATTTCTACATATATTACAGATGGTCAACTCAATGCCACAGCTTTTTATGAATCTTTGCCGCTATTTGAAGAAAATTATTGGAATAAGTATAAGCATTTCTTTGTAAAGAATATGGACTCTGCAAGTTATGCATCGTTAAATCAATTGTATAACTATGCATCTGAAATTCAAGAACAGCAGCAATTGATGAAAAATTTGCAGAAAAACAGCTTTTTCCAAACGCAAGGAGTTTGCACACAATTAGAAACACAATTTATACTCAACGGACTGAATTGGGCCGGAAATTCTCCAACACAACAAATGGTTTCAAATGCGATGAACGATGTGATTCCAGAAGGTGTCTCTGAAAAGAGTAGGCAAACATTAAATTCAATTGTACAGCAAGTATTAGCAACAAATCCTCAACTTGACATGAATCAATTTTGGTCGATGTTTCACCAGCAACAAGAAAGAATGAAGGGCATTATCAACCAAGGTGTGCTGACAACTTACATACCACGGCAAATTGGTCTTAGTCTAGAAAAAGCCATCCAAGAAACTTCTATGCTTGGGATAGCTGGCGGAGAAGCATATCGTGTGTTGAAAAAATTTGCCAAGAGAAAATTATAAGAATTCGAAAGGAGCCCTCCTTATGTCCAACTTCTCCTATCTCTCCACCCGCCCCGAATATTCCCTCTTCGCCAATTCTGCCATCGAGGCCGAGAAAGTGTTCTCCACCTCCCCGGCGATGTGCGCGGTGGGGTGCCGGAAGGCGTTGGAGCTGGCGGTGAAGTGGGTGTATGCGGCAGACAAAACCATCACGATGCCCTACAAGGACAACCTGCAATCCCTGCTGCATGAGCCGAGCTTCCGGTTCGCAGTGGACCGCAATGTGTGGAGCGTGCTGCCCAGCATCGTGAAGGCGGGCAATCTGGCGGTACATACGGGGCATAGTGTGTCGGCGGCGGATGCAGTGTTCAGCCTGCGGGGGCTGTTCGATTTCATCCAGTGGGTGGATTACTGCTACGGCACGGACTATGTGGAGCGCTCCTTTGATGAAACAGCCATCCCCGGCGAGAAAGTGGCGCTGGACGAAAAGAAGATCCGGGAGCAGGAAAGTTTACTGTCCCAGAAGGATGCCGAGCTGGAAGCGTTGCGCAAGCAGGTGGAGAGCCTTTCGACGGCATACACGGCCAGCAAACAGCAGAACCAGCAGAGCCGCAGTTTTACCGCCGCTGATCTGACCGAGGCCGAGACGCGGCGGAAGATCATCGACATCGACCTCAAGGCCATGGGCTGGAAATTCACCGGGCCGGACGCTGATGTGCGCACCGAGTACGAAGTGGACAACATGAACGGCGTGCTGGAGCAGAAGGGCTATGCGGACTATGTGCTGATGGGCAAGGACGGCTTGCCGCTGGCGGTCATTGAAGCCAAGCGCAGCACCAAAGACCCCAACATCGGGCGCAAGCAGGCTCAGCTTTATGCAAACTGTCTGGAGCAGAAGTTTGGCCGCCGTCCGATGCTGTTTACCACCAACGGCTACACCACCTATTTCTGGGATGAGCAGAGCGGCCCGCAGCGTGCCGTGAGCGGGGTGTTCTGCAAGGACGACTTGCAGAAGCTGATGAACCGCCGCACCGAGAAAAAGCCGCTGGACACCATTGAAATTGACGACAAAATCACCGACCGCTACTATCAGAAAAACGCCATCCGGGCAGTCTGCGCCCATATTACGCAGGGCTTCCGGCGCAATCTGCTGGTCATGGCAACGGGCACGGGCAAGACCCGTACCGCATCCAGCCTGACCGATGTGCTGAGCCGCGGCGGTCATGTGACCAACGTGCTCTTTCTGGCTGACCGCACTGCGCTGGTCAAGCAGGCAAAGGACGACTTCAAAAAGTATCTGCCTGACCAGTCCCTGTGCAACCTGTGCTCCTCCAAGGACGACAAGGCGGCGCGCATCGTGTTTTCCACCTATCCCACCATGCTCAACGCCATCGACAACGCCAAGACCAAGGACGGCGTGCCGCTGTTTTCGCCCGCCCACTTTGACCTCATCATCGTGGACGAGAGCCACCGCAGCATTTTCAAGAAATACCGCGCTATTTTTGATTATTTCGATGCGGTTCTGGTGGGTTTGACCGCCACCCCGAAAACCGACGTGGACCGCAACACCTACGACTTTTTCGAGATGGAGCACGGCATCCCCACCTACGCCTACGATTACGACACGGCGGTCTACACCGACCATGTGCTGGTGCCTTACTACAACTACGAGGTCAAGACGAAATTCACAGAAGAGGGCATCCACTACGACCAGCTTTCACCGGAGGATAAGGCCCGCTACGAGGACGATTTTGCCGAGGACGACACCCTGCCCACCTTCATCCCGTCCGAAAAGCTGAATAAGTTCATCTTCAACGCCAACACCGTGGACACGGTGCTGCAAGACCTGATGGAACGGGGCATCCAGACGGCAGGCGGCGACCGCATCGGCAAGACCGTCATCTTTGCCCAGAACAAGCGCCACGCGGAGTTTATCCGGGAACGTTTTGGCAAGCTCTACCCGCAGCTGGAGACCCAGTACCCGGGATTCATCCAGCGGGTGGTCTGCGACGATGCCTATGCACAGTCCATCATTGACGACTTTAAGCAGCCGGACAAGCCGCCGTTTATTGCGGTCTCGGTGGATATGATGGACACGGGCATTGATGTGCCGGAGTGCGTGAACCTTGTCTTTTTCAAAAAGGTGCGCAGCAAAACGAAATTCTGGCAGATGATCGGCCGTGGTACGCGGCTCTGCCCATCCCTTGCCTGCGTGGATGCCATCGACGGCGAATATACGGGCAAACGGCGGTTTCTGATCTTCGACTACTGCGGCAACTTTGAATTTTTCCGTCAGAAACCCAACGGCTACGAGAGCGCGGACACCAAAAGCCTGTCCGAGAGCATTTTCTGCAAGCAGGTGCGGATCGCCGCCGCGCTGCAGGATGGAGCCTATGCGGACGAAAAATACCAGAACTGGCGCAAGATCTTAACGGAGACCTGCCGTGCCGAGGTGGGAGCGCTGAACCCGGAGCTGGTATCCGTGCGGCTGCACCGACAGGCCGTGGAACACTATCAAAAGCCAGAAGCCTTTGTCAGCCTGACCGAAACGGATAAGGGTACTCTGATGAAAGAGGTGGCACCGCTCATCTCGCTGGACGACAAAGATGAAGCCGCCAAGCGGTTCGATAACTTTGTGTATGGCTTGCTGCTCTGTGAGCTGGAGGGTCTGCCGGGGCTGGGCCGCGCCCAGAAACAGCTGCGCAATACAGCGGCAATGCTGGAAGGGAAAGCTACCATCCCGCAGGTGCAGGCAAAGCTGTCCCTCATTCGGGAGGTGCAGACAGACGAATTTTTGACCTCGCATGATCTGCTCCGCTTTGAGGAAATGCGGCAGGAACTGCGGGAGCTTATCAAGTTTCTGGTGGACGGCGTAGAGGGGCAAAAGCCTGTCTACACGGCCCTTGCCGACCCGGTACTGGAACAGACCGAGGGCAAAACGCTGGATTCCGGCTATGATTTCGGCGAGTACCGGGAACGTGTGAACCGCTACATCATGGAGCACCGCAGCGATACGCTGGCCATCCACAAGCTTACCCAGAACATTCCACTTTCTCAGGGCGACTACACCGAGCTGGAACATATCTTTACCTGTGAGCTGGGCAGCAAAGAGGACTATGCACGGGAGTTTCGGGATACACCCTTTGGTCTGCTGGTGCGTAAAGTGGCAAAGCTGGACCACGATGCTGCCATGCAGGCATTTTCAAAATTTATCAACGACGAATCGCTGAATGCAAAGCAGATCGCATTCGTGCAGAAGGTCATTCATTACATCGAGCAGAACGGTTATGTGGAAAGCAAAGCGGTGTTGATGAAACCACCCTTTGACCAGCCCATCCTGTTTACCCGCCTGTTTGATGGCAAAACAGGCAGTGAACTGATGGATACGATCAATTCAGTGAAAGAGAATGCCACCCATGTGACTGCATAAAGTGGTGGAATGTACTGATAAAATACGGTATAATACGCTTGAACGATATTGAACCGAATTGCAGGTGATACCATGCCTTTCCCCCTCGACCATTACATTGAAGCCTCTCATGTTGATTACAAGGAACGCCTTGAAGAGAAAAAGCCGCGCAGCTGGCTGAAATCGGTGTCGGCCTTTGCCAATACCGAGGGCGGACACTTGATTTTTGGCGTAAAGAATGAGCCGCGCGAGGTCGTAGGATTGGAAAATCCGCAGGCTGTGGTGAGCAGATTGACGGAACTTATCAAGGTCCGCATTGACCCTACGCCGCGCTATCGGGTGCGGGAGGTCGAAATAGAGGGCAAGTCCTGCGTTGATCTGGAAGTACAGGACGGCCCGGCGTATCCATATTATTATGCCTTTGACGGTTCCCATACGGCCTATGTGCGGCATGGCGACCAGTCCGAAGAAGCCACCTCACGGGAACTGAACGAATTGATTTTGCAAGGCATGAACCAGACCTTTGATGCCCTGCCCAGTTCTTATCGAGTGGGTGATGTCAGTTTTACACTGCTGGCCGCGACGTTTAAGAATTTGAAAAAAGAGGATTTCGACCTTGAAAAAGACTTGCCCTCCGCAGGATTGGTAACAGATGATGGACAGATTACGAATGGCGGCCTGTTACTCTGCGATCAGGGCGTTCTGAAACAATCCCGTATTTTCTGCACTCGCTGGAAAGGCAATTATAAGGGCAGCATTGAAGAAGATGCTCTGGATGATAAGGAATTTCAAGGTGCAAGTCTGATCACGCTGCTGCAAAATGCGGAAGATTTTGTCCGCAACAACAGCAAAAACCCATGGAGTATCCGTGGTATGACCCGTGAAGAACGCAGTGACTACCCGTATAAGGCCGTTCGTGAGGTGCTGGTCAATGCGCTGATCCATCGGAATTATCAGATTCTTGGTTCGGAGATTCATGTGGAAGTGTTCGATGATCGGCTGGAGATCACTTCGCCGGGCGGCATGATGAATGGCCGCAGGGTGCAGGATATGGATATCCGGCATATTCCGTCTATGCGGCGCAATCAGGTGATCTCGGATGTGTTCTCGCGGCTTGGCTTTATGGAGCGCCGTGGCAGCGGCATTGACCGCATCCTGAACTCTTATGTGGAAGTAGCCCAGAAGCCGACCTTCTACTCGGATTCGGATTTCTTTATCGTCACACTGCCGAATAGAAGTGTAGCGACTCCGGCACAGGTCAGTATGGAAAGTGTGGCAAGTGGTGCGGAAAGTGCGGAAACCTCTGCGGAAAGTGCGGAAACTTCTACAGTGCTCCACGGAATGAGTACGGATGCCGAAGTGAGTGAACTTTGCAAAAGGCTGGATAATACCAGGCTGACTGCAAGTACAAAAGAACGGACGCTTGAACTTTTCAAGAGATATCGGTATCAATATCAGTTCCGCAGCATAAACGTTGCACAGCTATATGGCGTTCAGAAATCGCGTGCATCCTCTATCATCAAGAATCTTATCAAGCATGGATTGGTGACGTCACCAGAATATGGCGTATACCAATTTGTGAAGAAGTAACACCGCTATCAACAGGTGGTTTTTGAAAACCAAGCGGTGAAGCTGTTACAGCCCATGGAACGTCTTAATATAATTTGAATTATCATAATCGAAATTATATTAACCACTTGTGTGAAAATGCCCACTCCCCTGAGAACTTCTCAGACGAGTGGGCATTTTTCTTCCCGTGTATCAAATTTGACTTTGCGGTCACTCAAACCGCCATCAAGTCATGGATCAAAAATCATTATTTTTCATTTGTCCCAGAGTAAGTGCACGGTTTCTGCACTGTTTTTGCACGGTTTCAAGGGATGCAATGGGCACTCTGACTTGCAAAATACGACAAAGGGTGCAGAAATTGCCGGGCGGAAAATCACGATGCTTTGCACAAAAATAACGCAAACTCGAAAGTTTCAAAATCAGAGTGCTCAGCCCGAGGGGCTCTTTTAATCAGAGGGCCAGGGATTCGAGCTCCCTCGAGCGCACCAAAGGAAAACCCACGATTCACCGTTTCAAATGCGGCTTGGATCGTGGGTTTCTTTTTGTTATATCCGCCCGGCGGGGCTTGAAAAGTGCGACAGAAATGCGACAGCTTCAAAGGGGCTTTGTGCGCATACCGGAGCACCTGCCGGAGGATTTAATTAAAAATGAATGACGTGGGGGCATCTGGCGGGCTGAGGGGACTCTAAACTGTTCTGAACCCTTATCCCACTATGGCCAGCGTGAAAAACGCCGCCGCACGGTTCAACGTGACACCCGAATATGTCCGCAAGCTCTGCCGAACGGGCAAGATCTGCTATACGGCCATCTCAAGCCGAAAGTGGTTGGTCAACATGGACACGCTGGCCCAGTTCTTCGCACAGGGAGAGCCGGTCAGAGAGGATTCGCAGCAGGTCACGAACGGCTTCGTGCTGGACTCAGACATGCTGCTGGATGACCTGATCGACCGCTGGTTTGAGGAATACGCCAACAAGCAGCTGAAGGCCAAGACGCTCTACGATTATAGAAGGATGCGAGGCCGGATCAGTGCCGGACTCGGGCATCTCAAGGTGTCCAAGATCAAACCGGCGCACGTGATGGCGTTCTACAACAATCTGGAAGAGAAGGGTGTTCGCCGGGACAGCACCTACACCGCCACGAAAGCCCTTCTGAAGCTGCTCCCACGTGGAACCCGGGGTGAACTGGCGAAACAGGCCGGGATCGGTCAGGACACTATGCGGATGGTCTATGCGGGTAAGAGTGTGAGCCGAAAGACGGCGGAAAAAGTATCTGCTGCAGTGGGGCTGGCCTTCTCAAAGGCGTTTGCGGAGCATACCCAAAAGGACGGGAAGCTGAACAACAACACCGTCATCCGCTATCAGGCCATGCTCTCCAGCATCTTTAAGAAAGGTGTCCAGTGGGGATTGATCAACGAGAACCCGTGCTCCCGTGCAGAACATCCCAAAGCCGAGGAAATCGATGTCCGGGTGCTGACGGAGGAAGAAATTCCAAAGCTGCTGGATGCTCTCTCGGATGCACCGCCGCAGTACAGTGTGATCACTCAGCTGGCCTTGCTGCTTGGTGCCCGGCGGGGTGAGATCTGTGCCCTGCGCTGGTCGGACATTGACTTTGAGAAGGGGACGCTCTCCATCAAGCGGACGGTCCAGTCCATCCCCGGGATAGGCCTTGTGTTCAACACACCGAAAACCAGACGAGGCAAGAGATGCCTGCGCATTGGAGCGGATTGCGTGGAACTGCTGCAGGAGTACCGGCGATACCAAAAAGCAGAGAGGTTCCGGATCGGCTCAGCGTGGGTGCGCAAGGTCACACTGGAAAATGGCAAAGTGGCAGATAACGATATGCTGTTCACGAAGTGGAATGGAGAGCCGATGGACCCGGATATCATCTCGTCCTGGTTCCCGAAGTTTCTGGAAACACACGATCTCCCGGACGTGAACTTTCACAGCCTTCGCCATTCGAATGCCAGCATCCTGATTGCGGCACATGTACCGATCACAACGGTCTCCGGGCGGCTTGGACATGCACAGACATCGACAACGCTGAACTACTATGCATCGGCCCTCCAACTCGGCACACATCTTCTCCACAAGGAAGGGGGCGTCCGTGCAATCGGCAGGCTTGTCCTTGGTGGTCAGGATATGAGCAGCCTTGTGGAGCGTTTCGGTTTCACTGCAAAAGGCCCCACACACCGGCACTGGTCGGCATGCAGGGCGTATTTATGATTTGAGGGGAAATTACAGGGCGATCATTGCGTTACAGGTGCCAGCTCATACACACGGTCGAACTGCGCACGGCGCGCTGCCGACAGGTGGTGGCTGATGAGGATCAGTGTCAGGTCGGGATTGGTAAGCAGGCTCTTTTCCACAAGGTCGGCGTTTTTCTGATCCAGCGCACTGGTGCCCTCGTCCACCAGCAGGATGGAGCGATTGTGAATCAGGGCACGGGCAATGGCGACACGCTGCTTCTGACCGCCGGAAAGATTACTGCCATCCTCACCTACAACAGTGTCGAGGCCATCGGGCATGGCGGCCAAATCTGCGGCAAGGGCACTGCCCTGAATGGCCGCATGCAGCTGCTCTTCCGAGAAATCTTCACCCAGTGTGATGTTCTCCCGAATCGTAGTATTGAACAGGAACACATTCTGCTCAATGTAACTCATCTGTTGCTGGAGCTGAGCGGGTGTAATGGTGTGAATGTCCACATCGTCAAACGAAATCGTACCGCTGTAGTCCGGCAGCCAGCCCAAAAGCAGCTTGAGCAGAGTGGATTTTCCACAGCCGGAGGGTCCTGTCAGGGCATACTTTTTGCCCTTTTCAAAGCGGAAGGAGGCATCTTTCAGGATGGGCTTTTTCTCATCATAGCAGAAAGAAACTCTATCTACCGTAATGGAGTCTTTCAGCGGTGACATAGGAGCAATCTCTTCCGATTTGGAATCAGTATCGACCGTTGGCAGCTTGCAAAAGTAGGGCTTGCTGGCTGAGAGGGAGAGACGCAAACCGGCCAAACTGTTAAAGCCGTTTGCCACGCCTCCGATCAGATTGACACCACCGGCAAGTGTGCCTGTGGTGACAAGTCCCATGCTGGTCAGCGCAGCAATCAGCACAAGCGAGCCGAGCTGAAGTGCGACGTTGATAAAGCCAATCAACGCCTCCATGCGAGATTTTTCATAGCTCAGCTGGCAACCGGGCTTTTCGATGTCATCGCTGATTCTATTTCCCTGCTGGAGAAAGAGATTTCCTCTGCCAAAAAACTGGAGTACGTCAAAGCCTGTCAGAAGGTCCTTCAAATGGTTGATGGCGGCAGTCTGCTGCACACCGCAGCTTTGCCCCAGTAGTTCCAACTTCTTCTGGAACAGTTTTGGGGAGAGCCAAAGGACAACTGCTGTGATCACGGAAAAAACAACCAGCGACCAATGCAAAAAGGCAAGTCCCAAAATGCTGAACACGATCTGCGCAATTCTGCCTACACAGCCGAAGAAGGGAATCCACGCAAGCTGTTCTAATTGCTTTATATCATTGGTCAGCCGGGCGAGATATTCTCCGGTGTCGGACTGATGAAAATCGGTATGGCTCTTGCGCAGGAAGGAGTGATACAGCCCATCTCGCACCGTATTGTTCAAAGCGCGAATTGTTTTGGTCTGACAATGCTCCTGTAAAGCAGTAAAAAGAAAATAGCCTCCCCAGCAGGTCAGATCAACTGCCGTCCAAAAGATAGTACTCCGCAGATCCAGCAATACCACGGCATCAAAAATCTTCATCAAGGCAAGCTGAATCAGAGCCTGAGCACCATAGGCGATGATGGCAAACAAGCAGGTGAGGGTACTGAGCCTCCATTGCTTTTTCAGATAGTGTATCATTGTTTCCTCCATGCGTACATCAAAGAGCTTAGAATGCATTTCATGTGCCTGTATCTTATCACAAAAGGTTTCGATTGACCATATCGTCTGGTGTAATAAAAAATTACATGGGACGACAGGTTTGCACAAGAGACGCTTGCACACACGTACAAAACCTAGTATATTACAATTATGGCAATACTAAAGTTTGGAGGGAATTGCTAAATGCAGAATTACAAATTGGGGGAGTATATCCGCCAGCGGCGTTTGGATCTCGGGTTGACACAGGAGCAGGTCTGTGCAGGCATTTGTGAATCCGTTACATTGTCCAGATTTGAAAACGGAAAACAGACCCCCAGCCGAAACCGAATCAATGCGATTCTGCAGCGCCTTGGTCTGCCGGATGACCGATATTATGCGCTGGTAACACCGGAAGAACTGGAAATAGAAGCACTCAAGAAGGAAATTGTTTCCTGTAATGCGCTAAAGTGCGTTGAGGAAGGCTTTGACAAAATAAGTCGGCTTGAGAAAATTGCAAAGCCGGATGATCAAATCACACAACAGTTTATTCTTCGATCGAAAGTCCTTTTGGGAGGATTGGATAAAAGATATTCAAATGACGAGCGGATTCAAATGTTGTTGCAAGCCATTCGGATGACCATACCGGATTTTCAACTGGACAAAATTGAAGACTTTCTCTTTACATTGGATGAAATGAAACTGGTCAATCAAATTGGAAATGCGTATTCTTTGAGCGGTGACAATGAAAAAGCAGCCGATATTTTCTATCGACTGCTTCAATATATAAGAAGGCATCTTCCGGAAACGGTTACTTCAAACAGGATGCTTCCCTTGGTTTTGTATAATTTTGCCAGATCGTTGGATTTGTCGCAAAAGTATGAGGAAGGCGCAAAGGTGGCAAGATACGGAAAAGAAGCATGTATAAAATATGGACATTATCAGGTGCTTCACTCGTGTTTGGAAATCGAAGCTGAATGCGACTTCTTTCTTGGAAAAAAGGAGGAGAGTGTCGAACGCTATCGGGAAGCTTTTTACATTTGCAAAGTCATGGGATATGAAGATGATTTGCAGATTATCCGCACAGAAGCAGAAAAGTATCTGAACATCTTATTTTGAATATCATGTAATGTCGTTCTGCGGTGTGGCGGCATCTGCGGATGGAGTAGGACATTCCGGTTTAGTCCTGTATGTAAACGGTGAATATCGTGATGACTCTGACATTGGAAAGCTGATGCACGACTTCAACTGTACCAGCGCCGATGATATGAATTATGAGATCCTTGCCGAAGAGACCCGGGATCTGAGGGGAAATCCGAAGGGAGTGAGCGAAATGTGTAAAGTGATGGAAGACCTGAGAGATGAAAGCTATGCAGAGGGCCGCGCAGAATGTCATGCAGAGGGTCGGGAAGAACAGGCTCAGATGACGGCGAAAAACCTCTATGAGCAGGGTCTGACGGTAAAGCAGATTGCAAGAGCGATTGGCTTCAGCATGGAGACAGTGGAAAAGTGGCTCACGCAGAAAGCCGGATAAGAGAATAACCGGAATGGCCAGTATATTGTACGATTTGCGTATGATATGCTGGCTTTTTGTTTGGCAGAAGTCAGAGGCAGTCAGAAGTGGGGGGTGGGGGTAGTTAAAAATCTGGAGCCGGGGGTTATTCTGGCTGAACGGAAGGGTTGTCTGTTCTCCCCAGTCCGGAGCAAAATATGGTGGCTGTTCAGAGAAAACACGTTGCCACAAAGAAAAAGGCACCCGACGTTGAAATCGGATGCCTCGTTTTGTTTGTCACGCAAAGTTTTCCCAGACGAGATTTCCTCAAGGCTGCATCTGCATGAGACGCTCCGGGTGGGTCAAAATCGCTATATCCGGCAGATGTCCAAATCGAATGCCACCTGGCATTACAACCCCCAATGTTAAAAAGCATGTGGTTTCGTTAGGTGGGCACTTATTTTCGTTTTAGAGTGAGGGTCAAGCTTGTGACAATTTGAAGAAATTGTTCCTTTTCGGAACGGTCTGCCACGATTTTAAGCATGACGATGCCGTAGAGTGTGGTGTAAAGAATAACTTCCAACCCGAACGTCAGGAAGGAACCAGCGCTCTCAGATACCAGAAAATGCTTGAGCAGGAGCGCCCCAGTGGTCAGCAAAAGTGTGGCGATGATAATGGGCAGAGTCTCCTTCCAGAATTTCCGGATGTCGAGACCGGCTTGTTTTTGAAAGTACCAGTTCATGATCAGGCCGCTGGTCAGGAACATGGAAACACCTGTTGAAAGTGCGGCACCTACAATTCCAATCAATTTTGTAAACAAGACAGTTGTTACAATATTCAGGACAGCACTCAGAAAATAAATCTTTGCACGAAAGCCATACTGTCCCTTGATCTGCAGAATGCCAAGCCCGAGATTCTGCGCCAGATCGATGGAAAAAGGAAGCATAACGATAATTGCAACCCAATAGGCTTCTTCGTAGCCTTCTCCGACCCACAGCAGCAGAAATTCACGTCCGAAAATGATGAAGCCGGATAAAACCAGAAGAATGATGTAGAAGGTAATCCGTCCTATCCGGATGAACAAATCCGATACTTTCTGCAGACCGTTTTCTTCCTGATACAAAGCGCTGATTTTTGGATAAAAAACACCGGAGACCTGTGTGCCGAACTGCATGTACATCATGTAAATTTGAGCGCCGACAGAATAAACGGCAACGACTGCGGTGTTGAACATTCGTCCCAGAATGACCTGATCTGTTTTCCAGAAGATCTGATCCGCAATGCTTCCAAGCAGGATGGCAGCAGAAAGCCCAAGGATATTTTTCACGATCCGGGAATCTTTGGGCTGTTTTGTGATCCGTATTTTTAGTTTTTGGGTCACATAGCCATACCGAATTCCAATGGTCAGGAGGTTCAGAAGGACGATCACCACCGAGACTGTGATTGCATATGGGATCCGGCTGACGCACAAAATGACCAGAAGCGGTTGGATGACCTGCATCAGGATGGATAATATCCGCAAAAAGGTGTACTTCTCATGCCCGGTAAGCACAGTCAGATAAACCGAACCCTGCAAGGTGAAAGTCATATTTACGAACAGAAGGATCAGAATGGCAATGCTTTCGTTCAGCTCTGAGGTACTGAATGAACCGGCGTAGAAGCTCCGGAAGGCAAACACCACGGAAACTCCGACCAGATCCAGAATGATTGCCAGAAACCGATAGATGCTTCTTGCCATCGACAGGGTCACAGCGGCTTCTTCATGGTCGCTGCGCCCCAAGGCGTTGCAGTAGTTCCTCAGAATACCGGCCGACACACAGGATTCAAAAACAGTGACATAGGAAAAGAATGAGCCGACGATCTGATACAATCCGTATTCACTTTGTCCGAGAAAGTGCAGGAGAACTGGGACGTAGATCATACTGACAACTACGCTCAGGAACACCTGTATATAGGATAATATTGCGCCTTTTTTTCGTTCGTTCATGATTTGGTTTGTTAAAGTGTGCCTTTCTTATCACTTGATGAGCTTTTTTATGAGTGGTTTTGCTCGGTTTATAAGGAGAGATATTCTGATTCTA
>ENA-UPWO01000532-UPWO01000532.1-human-gut-metagenome-genome-assembly--contig:-NODE-532-length-22579-cov-29.989334_pt1 | contig 22579 bp, 23 predicted proteins | sample MGYA00250056_ERZ773388 | MGnify/ENA primary metagenome ERZ773388 (study PRJEB29103, sample SAMN06112004) | human gut metagenome | biome: human gut; feature: ankylosing spondylitis patient; material...
AAAGATAGTGCAAACCGAATGCAAAAAGCCAAGCTTGCTTGAGATTTTTGCTGAGGTGCAGCCTATCTTATACAAAAATCGATTCAAAAATAAAGGCAAATCTTGAACTTCATAAAAGTTTAGACAACTTCATTGCCATTCGTTTGTTTTGTTGTGAAAATAGTGTGCGATATTTTTGTATCGGTTATTTTTGCTTTATCCTATTATTAAAGATTTTAGGGTCTTAACTTAAATATCATTAACTTCCATTTTTTATCTACGCACTATTCACACATTTCACGATGGTACATAACTAGTTAATTATCAGAAGTTTTAATGATTTTAACCACCATAAATTCATCTAAGCACAATTACACTATCATAAGGTCAAAAATTAAGAGAATCACATTAAAACGCCGCAACATTCCTTTATATTCAAAAAAACTTTGTATCTTCGCAGCAAAATATACATAAAACATATCATCATATACTCACTTATGAAGATAAAGGAAGTCGCTGAGACCCTTGAACGGTTCGCGCCACTGCCGCTGCAAGAAAGCTATGATAATGCAGGCTTGCAGATTGGATTAACAGCGGGCGAAAATGTGTCAGGGGTCTTATTGTGTCTTGACGTAACCGAGGAGGTAATAACCGAGGCAGAACAATTGGGGTGCAACCTCATTGTGTCGCACCACCCTTTACTATTCCGTCCGCTGCGCCACGTCACCCTACAAACGCAAGTGGAACGCTGCGTAGTAATGGCCATACAAAAGGGCATTGCTATCTATTCAGCTCATACCAATTTGGATAATGCCCAAGGCGGTGTAAACTACATGATAGCTGAAAAGTTAGCACTACAAGACGTTCGCTTTCTCGCTCCCCTCAAAGGTCAAGAAGGCGGTAGCGGTATTATAGGTGAACTCTCAGAATCTATCCCCACAGAGGCATTCTTGACACACGTTAAACAAACGTTCCATATTGAATGTCTCAACAGTAATAGCACAACCAAACAAAGCATTAAGCGCGTAGCCCTCTGTGGTGGAGCAGGTGATTTCTTACTCGACGAAGCTATCAGCCAACAGGCAGACGCTTTCCTAACAGGCGAGATGAGTTACCACCGCTACTTTGGTCACGAAAATGACCTCTTGATTGGCGTAATGGGACATTATCAAAGCGAACAGTTTACCATTCAATTGCTCGAACGCATTCTCATGCAAGCACAGCCAGACTTACACATTGTAAAGACACAAGTCAACACGAACCCTATAAAGAGTTTGATAAGTTTGTGAGTTTTATGGGCTATAAACTCGCCCACATAACGCGTGCTTCCTAACACGCGATAAAAATACTTCACCAAAAACCTATTAAACTCCCTAAACTTATTAAACTCATTAAACTACCCACTCATTAAACTTATTAAAACTCACCATATCATGGCAAAAAAAGACGTAGCAGACATGTCTGTAGAACAGAAGTTGAAGAACCTCTACCAACTACAGACCACACTCTCTGAAGTAGACCGTATCAAGACGCTCCGCGGTGAACTCCCCCTCGAAGTGCAAGACCTTGAAGACGAGATCGAAGGTCTTACCCACCGTATCGCTAAGTTCAACGAAGAATTGGAAGGTCTTCACACCGACATTGCCAACAAAAAGGCAAAAATCAGCGAGGCTAACAGCGCTATCGAACGTTACAAGCAGCAACTCAACGACGTTAAGAACAACCGCGAATACGATATGCTCTCAAAGGAAATCGAATTCCAAAGCCTTGAAGTTGAATTGCAGAACAAGAAGATTGGCGAAGCACAACGCGCTATCGACGCTCGTAAAAACGACATCGAAGCTGCTAAGCGCCAATTAGAGGAACGCCGTGCCGACCTCGACATGAAGAAGTCTGAACTCGACGACATCACCGCTGAGACAAAAGCCGAAGAAGAGAAGCTTCGCGAAAAGGCTAAGAACATCGAACAGACTATCGAGCCTCGCCTCTTGGCTGCCTTCAAGCGCATTCGTAAGAACTCTCGCAATGGATTGGGCATCGTTTACGTTCAGCGTGGTGCCTGCGGTGGTTGCTTCAACAAGATTCCGCCTCAGCGTCAACTCGACATTCGCACGCGTAAGAAAATCATCGTATGCGAATACTGCGGCCGTATCATGATCGACCCCGAATTGGCAGGCGTTAAAATCGAAAAGCCCGCTGAAGAGAAACCCAAGCGTCGCGCACGCCGCACCTTGGCTAAATAAAAAGAACAAGCATAAAAACGGAGCAAACTTCACGGTTGCCCCGTTTTTATTTTTATCCTTCATTAGCGTACACACTACATTTCTATTGCTGAAACAAACATCTTTCAGTATTTTTTTCGTAAGTTTGCAAAAATATTTTGGGGCAAAACCCACTAATTATTCTTCCGTATTTGTTTGTACTGACAAAGTGATTGTCACAACCCTCGGAAGGTGATAAAATATAAGTTTACTCATGGGTCTATTTAGCATTTTTTCAAAAAAGGAGAAAAAGGAAGTTCTCGATGCCGGACTGGAAAAAACCAAAACCAGCATATTCGGCAAGATCACACGTGCCATTGCTGGTAAGAGCAAGGTGGACGATGAAGTGCTTGACCAACTTGAGGAGATTCTCATCACCTCTGACGTTGGCACCGACACCACCATCGACATTATTCACCGCATTGAAGAGCGCGTAGCACGCGACAAGTATGTCAGCACAGCCGAACTGCACAACATTCTTAAAGAAGAAATTGGTGCCCTACTCACCCAAAGCGGTAACGACGATGCCGAAGGCTTTCAAATCCCTACCGACCACCGTCCCTACGTGATCATGGTCGTAGGCGTAAATGGTGTGGGCAAGACTACCACCATTGGTAAGTTAGCCTACCAATTTAAGCAAGCTGGGCTGAAAGTCGTACTCGGCGCTGCCGACACGTTCCGTGCCGCAGCCGTTGAGCAACTCGTCATTTGGGGCGAGCGCGTAGGAGTACCCGTCATCAAGCAACAAATGGGTAGCGACCCTGCCAGCGTAGCTTACGACACTGTCAACTCGGCCAAAGCACAAGGAGCCGATGTAGTGATTATCGACACCGCAGGCCGCCTACACAATAAGATTGGCTTGATGAACGAACTTACCAAGATTAAGAAGGTAATGCAAAAGGTCGTGCCCTCTGCCCCCGACGAAATTATGCTCGTACTCGACGGCAGCACAGGACAGAACGCCTACGAACAAGCCAAACAGTTCATTAAGGCCACCGACGTCACCTCGCTCGCTATCACCAAACTGGACGGTACGGCAAAGGGCGGCGTAGTAATCGGCATCTCTCACCAACTCAGAGTACCCGTAAAGTACATCGGACTGGGTGAAAAGATGACCGACCTTCAACCCTTCAACCGCAAAGACTTCGTCAACTCCCTCTTTGAAGGTACCGAACTATAAAGCACGCCCGACACAACAAACTAACAAGATGAGCAACAATCAAGCAAACAACTCTTACAAGCATACTGTCGACATCATCACCATGGGGTGTTCGAAAAACCTTGTCGACTCTGAAAGCCTTATCAACCTCTTTAAAGAGCACGACATAAAGGTATATCACAACCCCGAAACGACACATGGCGACATAGCCGTCATCAATACTTGCGGCTTCATTGCATCTGCCAAGGAAGAGAGCATCAACGAGATTATCGAACTTTGCGACCTGAAGACTGATGGTGAACTCAACCACGTATACGTAATGGGCTGCCTGTCAGAACGCTACATGGACGAGTTGCGTGCCGAAATTCCTGAGGTAGACAAGTTTTACGGCAAGTTTAATTGGAAAGAGTTGCTCAACGACCTTGCTGCTGCCGACGGTGATAACTCACTCACGCAACCTTCTACCACCAATAGCGAGACAGAGCGCACGATTACAACTCCCGCCCACTACGCTTATATTAAGATATCTGAAGGTTGCAATCGCCACTGCGCCTACTGCGCTATACCTATTATTACAGGCGAACACAAGAGCCGCCCCATGGACGACATCTTGACTGAGGTTAAGCAACTGGTGAAGCAAGGCGTAAAGGAGTTTCAAATTATCGCACAAGAGCTTACATATTACGGCATCGACCTCTATCACGAGCAACGCTTGCCACAGCTCATCGAACAAATGGCACACATTCCTGGCGTGGAGTGGATTCGATTGCATTATGCCTACCCCACTCACTTCCCCATGGACTTGCTCCGCGTTATGCGCGAGAATAACAACGTGTGCAACTACCTCGACATCGCCTTGCAACACATCTCTGACAACATGCTCACCCGCATGCAACGCCACATCACAAAGCAAGAGACCATTGACCTCCTTGCGGCTATGCGCCGCGAAGTGCCAGGCATTACCATTCGTACTACGCTCATGGTCGGTTTTCCCGGCGAGACAGATGCTGACTTTGAAGAACTCATGACTTTCGTACGCGACGCTCGCTTCGACCGCATGGGGGCATTTGCCTATAGCGAAGAGGAAGGCACCTATGCTGCCGAGCACTATACGGACGACGTGCCAGAAGACGTAAAGCAAAAGCGTCTTGACCGCCTCATGCTCCTACAAGAGGACATCGCCACTGAACTCTCTGAAGAGAAAGTAGGCGAAACGCTCCGCGTCATCATTGACCGTGAAGAGGGCGACTACTACATTGGCCGCACTGAGGCCGACTCGCCCGAAGTGGACTGCGAAGTGCTGATAGCTAAGTCTGCCGAGCGTCCCCTCACGATTGGCAACTTTTACCAAGTCGAGATTACCGACTCTGAAGAGTTCGACCTCTTTGGAGTGGTACGTTGATTTTTTTTAGTTGAAGAGTTAACGAGTAGACGAGTAAGCATGATCAAAAGTAACTTACCCGTCAACATGTCTACTTGTTAATCCGTCAACCCGTAAGAAGAAAAGCATGAACAACAAAGACTTTATCAACGCCCTTGCCACGCAAAATGGTAGCACGGCCAAAACCATGCAAAAGTGGGTAAATACGCTCACCTCTGCCATAGCCGATAAGCTCGACGACGACACGCAACTCTCCGTACAGAGCTTTGGCACATTCGAGGTAAAGAAAAAGTTAGAGCGCGTAGTGGTCAATCCCGCCACGAAACAACGCAAACTCATTCCGCCCAAATTGGTGTTAGCCTTCAAGCCAAGCACCACGCTAAAGGAGAAAATAAGATAAATGAAGAAAAAGTTAAGTTTACAAGACTTCGCTGAAATCTTAGCACAACGCGAAGACATCGACCGCAAGGCGGCCGATGCCTTCGCGCGCTCTTTTTTCGACATCATTGAGCAAGGACTACAAACCGATAAGTTTGTCAAAATCAAAGGGTTTGGCACGTTCAAACTCGTAGCCGTAAGCGAACGCGAAAGCGTCAACATCAATACAGGCGAACGCTTCCAAATTAGCGGTCACACGAAGGTGTCGTTCACGCCCGACTCTACGATGAAGGAGCTGGTCAATCGTCCCTTTGCCCACTTCGAAGCTGTCGACCTCAACGACGACACTGATACCAAGGAGTTTGAAGTGATTGACGAAGAAATGGAAGAAGAGGCAGACGAAGAGATAGAAGAGAACCAAGTAGCCCCTTCAACCGACGAGGTTGAAACCACCGAAGTAGAAGAGCTAGAAAGTGGCGACGACACGGACAATGCAAGCAACGATAACGGCGAGACAGAGGACGTTGAGCAAGCAACTGACGATGCTGACGAACCAATCGATAACGAAAGCCTCAGCGACGAAACGCCTATCGAAATCATTACAGACCAAGCCCCCAGTCCCACGCAACAAGAAGAAGTCGCTTCTGCTACTCTCAACAAGGAACCTTCGACTACTGAACCCAACATTACACCGACCACCTCTGTAACTGACGGCAATAAAGCAAAAGCCCCCTCCCCCACGGCGCAGACCGAAGCCATTAACACGGCCGCAATCCCCAACAAGCACCGCGACAGAGAGGACATTGTTGTGACCGAACCCACTCCTATTAGTAATACTCAAGCGACTAACACGACTGCCCCCAAGACAACAACTGTAGAAAGTGCTCCAACGAATGCTACAATGGGTTACACCTACAACGAGGTGCCGTCGCCCCACAAACGCAATTGGTGGAAAACGCTCTCACTCATACTGCTCATGCTCGCCCTCATGGCGGCAAGTTACTTCGCAGGCTACTATCGTATGCTATGCCCCACGTGTGACAACTACATATTCAGAACGAAGAGCGAACAACCAGTGCCAGTACCCACGAAAGTGGTGCAACCGGGCCCTGTTGCTCGTCCCGCGTCTGATTCGGATGTAGCACATGCCGACACTGCGCAAAAGGCAAATCAAAAGCAAAGTCAGCCCAACAACGAAGCTAAGACTCCCAATACGACTTTGCCCGCAAGCACTCCAACGCAGCAGCCAGCCCAAACTAAACCAAGCCAAATCACAACAACGTCCACGCCACAACGCCCCAAAACGCACTGCGTAGGAAAAGGCGAAAACATCTACCGCATAGCACGTAAGTATTATGGTGACGATAGCTATGCCGAAAAGATTATTAAGGCCAATAAGCTTAAAGATGCCAACACAATTGTTATCGGCATGGAACTTAAGCTACCATAACTCCTGTTCTTAAGTAGGTGTTCAAAATTAGTTGATATGAATTGGTGCAGTATTTCGTTCAGAAACATAGGTTGAAGAGGGAGCGTAGCGGGCTACGTGACCGATGAAACCTATGTTTCTGGGCGAAAAAATGCACCAAAGCATATCGACTAATTCTGAACATGATTATATAAACTAATTTTGAATACCTACTTAATAATAAAAAAACAACTTAAATTTCGGATTTAGCAAGAAAAGGCTAAGTCCGAAATTTGAGTAAATACACGTCTAATATCTAACGCAAATGAGTAAAAAGTCTGAATACAAACAAAAGAACGAAGCCTTCTTAGCTGCTAAACGACAAGAAGAAGGTGTCAAAGAGTTAGCCAAAGGAGTGCTTTACGAAGTGCAGAAGAGTGGCAATCCACAAGGCCGTCGCCCCGACTTGCGCAGTGTTGTCTGCGTACACTACACGGGCAGACTCATCAACGGCCGCGTTTTTGACGATTCGCGCCGCGAGGGTATACCCGCGGCTTTCCGACTCTTCGAAGTAATCGACGGGTGGCAAATCGCTTTAAGCCAAATGCGACCAGGCGACCGCTGGACCATCTACATTCCCGCAGCCCTCGCCTATGGCAGTCGTACGGACGGCGACATTCCTGGCAACTCTACATTGATCTTCGACGTGGAACTCTTAAGCATTGCCTAACCGCACTATGTCTACTCATAAGCCCGTTCGCCAATCAAACATAGAGTTGCTACGCATCTTCGCCATGCTCATGGTCGTAGCCCTTCATGCTACATTTGAAACGTTTGGCTACGCGCGAGCCTCCGCTGTGCAAGCGCACCCTGGCAGTTGGTTGGGCATCATCACCACAGCATCTGCCTGTCTGGGCAGTGTTGACTTGTTTGTACTCATCACAGGGTGGTTCGGCACTACATTCCGCCCTAAGGGTGCGTTCAAGTTAGTATTACAAGTCGCCTACATATCCATTATAATGACCTTATTTGCTTGGTTAATGGACTTCAAATTGCCCACTAAAGTCATGGACTACTTCCGCCCATTATGGAGCTATTGGTTTGTGTGTAGCTACTTAGTACTCTACTTGCTCACCCCCGTGTTCAATGCTTTTGTTGAAAAGTCAGACGAGCGATCACTACGCCACTTTCTCATCACCTTTTATGTGTGCGTCATTCCCGCCTCGTTCGTCTTTACCGACCTACACAATGGCTTTGCCGCTGTGCCTTTCATGGGACTCTACTTGCTCGGTCGCTACTTGCGCCTTTACCTCGCGCCACGCTTAGAACAGGTGAAACCTTGGAAGTTGTTGTCAACGTGGATAGCTTGCATCGCGTTCATGACACTCCTTGTGTGGGGAGCAAGCATGATAGATCAATCCTACACTACCGCAATTATCCCCCTATACGTATCCTACACCAATCCCTTGCTTATCATAGCCTCTGCCTCTTTACTCTTATTTTTCTCACGAATGCACCTTCAAAGCAAGGCAGTCAATTGGCTCGCTGCAGGAAGTTTTGCCGTTTACCTCACCCATCAGCACCCTTTTGTGCGCCAAGAGTATTTCAAACTGGTGCGTCAACTTGATCAACAGACCACCACTTCATTCCAATTCTTTGCCGAAATGGTGTTGTTCATCAGCGCTATCTACCTCTCCAGCGCACTGATAGATTGGGTAAGAAGAGTTGCGTTTAAATGGATTAGACTATAAAGTCATTAAGGATCTCAAGTGCCAGATTTAGATAAAATGCAATTTGTCGAACAGTTACGTAATACACCATTAGGGGGGTACGCAACTGTTCGACAAATTGCATTTATAGTTTTCTTACTTCTTCAACTGCAAGCCAATGTACATGCCTTCGTAATTGTTGAGGATAGAACTGATACCACTCAACGAAGTACCTTTTGCCAATACTGAAGCACCCTTCATGAGCGTAAGCAACCTGCTACTCTCAATCAAGAGGTTTATCTTGTTGCCCTGCTTCGTGATACGCGGAGTCATGGAAGCCAAACCAGCTAAGTAAGTCATCTTTATCTTTTTGTTCTTCGTATCAAGTGTGTAAGAACCTTGCAACGTGCGGCCACCAATGGTAGCAGTGTACGTATTGTCCTTATTGAAGGTAAAGCTGCATGCACCTTCCTTGATGCCTACCTTAGCCAACTGCGTGTTAAGTTCGCTCTCTATCTTGTTGGCTGCAATTGCGCCACCGGCTTTAGCCAAAAGGTTCTCACTCTCAAAGACGCAGTTCGAACCACTATAGCTCCATGTACCTACTAAGTCACTCTGTGAAAGAGTAGAACTGCTACTCAACAAGCCACCTAACAAACTACCTAATACAGAATTGCTTGATGATGATGAACTGCTTGAAGATGATGAAGAGCTACTTGAACCATTCAATGCGCCATTCATCAATACTTGGTCTACGCCTTGAGCCACGCTGCCACCTGTTGTACCACAACTTGAAAGTAAAACGACTCCTAAAAGCAGAGCCAACGAAACGGATAACTTTTTCATTTTTAATATTTTGTTGTTTAGTTACGTGTAAAAAATAACTTCCACACTTTTGCGCTTCCCGTTTTTTCTTAAACACGAATTATCGTGAATTATCCACAATTCATAAGCATTTATGATAATCCGTTTTCCCCAAAAAATGCGGAGTACATATAAAACTGCTGAAGTTATTTTTATAAGTCACTTAGTTTTTTGTTCATGCAAAATTGAAAAAAAACTCCGAGATAGACAACTATCTCGGAGCTTTATAGACCAATGGGCTTGTTTTACCGACAAGCCTTTATTTTTACTTTACCAGTTTATAAGTGTGTACGCTGCCGTCGGTCAAGGTCACGCGAACCAATATCGTTTGACCATTAAAGGCTACAATGGGCAAACTGGCTTGCTTGGTACCACCCAAAGTCTGTGCAAAAATCGTGCGACCGTCCACCATAATGGCTTCTGCGCTGCGGAGGCCAAGAGCTGATTGTACAGAAAGATGTCCACCTTCCCACTTTACTTCAGGAGCACCAGTCGTAGCATCTACTGTGACGTCTTTAATGCCTGTCACCTCAATTTCGTGACGTTGGTTCGCATCAGTGTTTTCGACAATTTCGTAAATAGCTGGTACGGTGCGGCCCGTCCATGTCATTTTTACTTGCTTAGCCTTCTGCATTTGCTCTTCAGTAAAGGCTACAGTTACAATACCACCGTCGCTTACTGCAGCGTCAACATCAGTAAAGTTCTTACCATCAAGTGAAACGGCAAACTTCAGATTGCCAACCGTTGCAGGGTCGCAGAAGAGACGCAAATCCTTCACATATTCAGCGCTCATGAGATTGTAAATGAATTCACCTCCCTTTGTTGTACCTAAAGCATAGCCAGCAGTTGAAGTAGAGCCATTGCCGTCAGTAGCCGTCTGAATAGCTTGGTTGTGATTGTCGACCAAGAAAGGAGTAGAATTGGCTACGCTACCATTCACCTCAATTTCGTGTAAGCGCAACCACTTGTCACATGCCTCTGATACGCGCAAACGTACATAACGTGCCGTAATGGGGGTTACATTGTAGTTGGCATCAGTCGGGACGAAGTCAGTAGCCACAATATTGGTACCATTCTCTGACTCTGTGCCTACGACTATATTTTGTGGCAACGACATTGAGTAGTACAATGTATTTGAACCCGCTACTTTCAGCGTCGTCCAATTATTATTGTCGGCCGAAACCTGTACGATGGCTTTCTTGGCATAGTCATCGTTGGTTGTACCCATACAGATACGCACGTTCTTAATCTCAGTTTGCTTCGTCAGGCGAATGGTGTAATCGTCATTCACCTTCTGCGTGCGGTTGATGCAAGTATAGGTGTTGTAATTGCCGTCGGCCATTAATGATGCTTCGTGACCGCTCCAAATGCCTGCATTCTCGCTCGTAGGAACGGTAGCTGTCTGCACCTCAGCAGCCTGTGCGTGATACAACTTAATATGCGTTGAACGAATACGAACCGAAACGTTTGCATCGGTTACGTTCTTCACGGCCAAGTAGCGTACAGGCGTGTTCAACGTTGTTTCCGTTTCAGTAATCTGTTGCCATGTTTGACCATCAGCACTTACGAAGGTGCTAAACTGCGCATTGTCGATGTACTCTTCATTAATTTCAAGTGAAGTACACATCATAGCTGCGGGCAGTGCGATACCTACATATCCACCAGCTGGTAGAGTCTTCTTGCCCAACATAGCAAGCGTATAAGCTCCGTTATTGTCAGCGATCGAACCTGTCAAATCCTCAACGTTGGTAAATACAGATGCCTCTTTCTTCGTAAAGAGGTTGTTAGCAGCATTTGACTTCAAATAGCTTGAAACGAACGGAGTGAGGTAACGATAAGAAGCGTGCGTCTCGCGTGGAGAGAGGGTGATACCGCTTTCACCAAATCCTGACATGTGTTGCGTCATGTATTCGCTAGCAGTAGAGAGGCGAGCAGTACCCTTTGAGCTATTCATATAAGTGGTCCACGCTGTCTCAATATCTTCTGATGATGCGCAAGTCAAATAATCCTTTGTCAAAGAGGCCAAAGCGCGCAAACGGAGTACCCAGGGCTTAATGTCGGCATAAAGCAAACGTTCGCCGTCAACGGTTGACTCCTCAAGTCCCGTCATAACATCGCAGTTCGCTACTATATTGTCCATCAACGCATTGAGCGCTGTGGCGTCTCCCTTGCTCTTGTAGTTGTTGATCAACGTGTTGAGCGAAGCAGGATCGTTCTTGCTCAAGTAAGGAGCTAAGAAGCGGTAAGCCTGTTGAGCTGCCTCATTGCCAGGGAAGAGTCCCTTAAACGAAGCCTCCCACGAGTTCAAGTTGTCAAAGCCACGATTGTTCCAACTATAGTCACCAGCTGAGAATATTGCCGTCTTTGAAGCCTCGCCTTGTTCCATAGGATTACAGAGTATACCTTGGTTGCTGGCCGTCAATTCGTCAGCGATTGACGTGTCATGCACGTTAGGCATATCTATAAAGTTGCTCTTCATATCGAGCGGATAGATTTCGCTCGGACCAGATCCGTTGTCGTTGCAAGGATAGTTCCACCACCAAATGGCTTGGCGGCCAAACTGATTTTGCACTACGTTTAAGTCATTATTGTTGGGCACTGACCACACACCGCCACCGGTATAATATACCGTCACGTTAGAAGGCATCGTACTCAAAGCCTTAAAGAAACGATTGAATTGGTCTTCGCTACCAGCAAAACCACGGCAATAGATTTGTGGTGTAAAGCGAATGGCCTTTACCGTATCTGCAGGGTTCGCACCTGCGGTGTTCCACTTTGCTTCAATGGCTTTCTGAATAGCACCTACGCGGTCGGCTGTAAGTTGCATCGTAGCGTCGTCATTAGGAACGGCAACGTCATCGGCAAAGATAGCAAACTGACGGAAACCTAAATCGTACATTGAAGTGAACTTCTTCATAATGTCGTTTACAGCCGTCGCACTATACATCAAGCTGTTACCTGGGTGAATCGCCCAAACGACACTTACCTTCGTGTCATGTGCTACGGAGGTAAAGTCCTTTAAGTCTTGTTGTGACACATAGCCCGACTTCTTTTGTTGGTCAGTCAGCTTTGTGGGATAAGGTTCGCTCCACTTACCAGAGTGGTAGTAGTCACTTTTAGGACCATAGACGTAGCAGTTCATCTTATAGCGCATCATGAAGCGCAACAAGTCTTGACGCACCTCGCCAGCATAGGGTTTGCCATAGAAGCCTTCTATCACACCGCGTTCTTTCAAGTCAGCGTAGTCGTTAATCGTTACCGTAGCTAAGCCTTCCGTGCCATTGTCAAGCATTTGTTCGAGTGAAGCTAAGCCAAAGAAGGTAGCATCAGTGTTTTCGCCCAATACGAGTAATTGTGCCGTGCCATTGCCACCATCGGTGAGCGAAAGAATGTGACGATCGAATTTTCCCTCTTTAGTCAACACATCGGTTGACAGTCCGAGTTGGGTAGCCATGGCATTGCCTTGCCCATTCGCACCATTCACGCCTAAGTAAACATTTGACTCTGTGCTTGAAGCTGCATCGCTAAAGTTTACAGTTACATTGTGTGCCGCAAAAATATCTTTTACGCGATTACGAGTGGCTTCATCAATGCCATTATCGCAAACGACATTTACTATATTTGTAAAGCTAACAGTACCTGTACCTGCTGTCTGTGTGTGAGGTACAGGATAGATTGTATACTGCCCCATCATCGTCATAGGGAAGATGAGAGCAGCCATACCAATAAGTAGGGATTTCTTTTTCATAAAGAAGGGTAAAAAGAAGATTTGTATTATAGGTGTCGCAAATTTACGCAAAAGTTTTGATTGTAATAGTCTTCAAGGACATGAAAGTGTTTGTGAGTGTTTTGCGTCATTAGGATTATTTGCAGTTGGTTGCCCTCTACAAAAAGTTTCAGAACGCCCTAAATAGGCTTTGAAACTTACGTATATTTTACCTGCAGTGTTTTTTGCTTTCATGTTTCATTTTTATGTTTCAACTAATTGATAATCAATACGTTCAGATTATGAAACATCGTATATATATGTTTCATTTTTAGTTTCAATGTTTCATTCTAAAAACACAGTGGGAGAAAAACAAAAACACTGAGGGAGCGATCACAAAACACAATGGGAGCGATAAAGCGCTCCCTCAGTGTTTTGAAAAGTGAAACATGAAACTTAAAATGAAACATAAAAGTCGTATGTTTCATTTTTATAATGACTTGATTTTTAATTCAATACAATAACAAAATGAAACATGAAAGATAAAATAAAAGTTTTGAAAACGTATAGAGATTGTACTGGGAAAAATGCAATTTATCTAATCAAAAAAACTAAGCCAAACGAAAAAAAATCTTTTTTCTCATTAGGATTGCGTTCGATTTGCACTAACTTTTCTAACGGCAAGTTAGGCGGCGCCTCAGCAATACAAAACGGTATTTGCAACTTATTGAATTATAGTTTGTTTTGGTTAAAACGGTAGAAAAGTGATGACGTAGATTCTATGGATGGAGGAAATGATGAAGATTTAACACTTTTAACTTTTTAAAACGACAAAAAACATGAAAATGTAAAGTTTCTTGTTGGCTTATGTGGATTGTTTCTTCGATGCTAATCCAAACTGCGACAGCCTGTCGCAATTGTACATTGAGAAGATATGGGGTTTGATGTGCAAGTTCGGAGGCTATGATTATACTATATTATTATAATGCGCGTGTGATTACGTCAAGAGGTTGGAATTACGAACTACTATCCGATGCTGTCCCTTTGCTGATTTACATGAAGAATGGATTATCGGGCAATAACTTTGGACAGTAAATCATACAAATTTGCCATCTTTACACACATCAAAGAGTTAAAGACATATAAAACGTATAATAACTACCAATATAGCATATATATCAAATATTATTCGTATATTAATAGTAAAAATACGAAAACAAATAAAAAATTGGGGATATGATGCGAGATTTTTTGGAAAAAAATTACCTTTCCATTCGTGACAAACAAGAATTGAGTTTCTTAGCTAAGGGGCCCTCATCGGAACTAGTTACAGAATTTGCCGATGGTGTGTTTTTGTATAAATTAGGTATCCTGTATGGTGCAAATGCTTCAGGCAAGTCAAACAAACATGTTGATTGCCTTAAATGAAGTATTTCGCTTACTGGTGTTGCCTAAGTCAGATGCGACCCAAAGAATCAATGGCAGTATTCCTTTCATTCTCACAAAGAATGCCCCCATTGAGATGCATGTGTCATTCTATGCTAACGGCATCAGATATGATTACGATGTGTCTTTTAACGAGAAATACATTTTGAATGAAGTCTTGTATTATTATCCCAACAAGTCAAAGTCACTATTTTATGAGCGTTCATTTGTTGACAAAAACATACAGGCCGATGTCAAATTTGGTACAAGTCTGAAACTACAGGTTAAGACCCAAGAAAGTATTCGTGAGAACACATTGAATAACCATAGTGTCTTATCTGTTTGCAGTAAGGCCGCGCTGAAAGAGGATATCGCACCTTTCAATGTGCTACATAGTTGGATTATAGATAATTATCATGGTGTGGATGGTGATGAAGAAAAAGGAATTGTTGAAATCCTAAAGGATGCATATATCACTCCCCCCCAAAGCGTAAATTCTATAACACAATGCTGCAAAAGGCTGATTTGAACATTTTGGAATATAGACCTATTATAGAAGACCGTTTCGTTCCATCGGAATATCGGGAGCGCATCCAAAAGGAGAACATTCCCGAAGAAATGAAGAAGACCCTGCTTAAACCGACTGCCGATTCTGTAGTCTTTGTCAATCATTCTACTAATGGAGATTTTGACATTCCACTCAAATGGCAGTCAAAAGGTACAATAAAATACATACGTATATTGGATGCATTATACGATATGATAACAAGTTCCCATGTGTATTATCTTGATGAATTAGGAGAGGATTTGCATAACGACCTGTTGTACTACTATCTTAATGTGTTCATCTTCAACTCAGAGAAATCGCAGTTGATTATCACGAGCCAGGAGACAACACTCCTATCTCTGGATTTAATCAATGAGAACCGAGGTGTCGTGTGGTTTGTAGAGAAGAACAGAGAGACTGCGTCATCCGAGTATGCTCGTGGTGATTCATTTGGATTGCACAAGAATCTTTCTCTTTATAACTCTTATCGCATTGGCCGATTAGGTGCAAAACCAGAACTGGGTAGTATCTTTATAAATATGGAGGATTGATATGGGAAAGCAACGACAAACAGCACTCATCTTGGGAGAAGGGCCAACCGAGTTCTTCTATTTCAAATCCCTATGCGATGTATTCAAGCGTATAACCATCAAGCCAGACTACCCGAAGCGTACCAACATCAAGGAACTGGAAGCCAAGATTGCGGAGGGTGTGGTAATGGATTACAGCCATATCTTCTGCATCATTGACATGGACACGAAGGACAAAGAGCCAGAGCGTTCACAATATAAGAAGTTAAAGGCGAAGTATGCCATACCTATCGATAAACCAAAGAACGGCATCTATTGCAAGGTAGAGTTCTTTGAGACTCACCGCTGCACAGAACTGTTTTTCCTCTATTATTTCCGATACACCTCACGTCCATATGATGAGCAGGAGCCATTGCTTAAAGACCTCAACCAATGTGTCGAGTATCGGAAAACAATAGAGTTCTTCATTAAGTGTAAAGAACTGCACGGTTACTTTGAGCGCAATGGTGGCAATCTCGAAAAAGCTGTAACCAATGCGAATCGCTCGATGGATGAGAAACTAAAAAGTGACAGAGACTATACTTACTCTGAGTTAGGAAGGCTGATGAAGAAATTGGAGAGTTTATAAGAATGGTTACATTATTAAGCAATAAAAAAGTAATCTATGAGGTACGAAATAGAAATGATAGACGTAAAGGCAGCAGATGCCTTCTTAATCCATTATGTGGAAGATAATGGATTAAGTCACATCATCATGGTGGACTCAGGAAACTATGAAGATACAGAGAAAATACTGACACATATCAGAACACATTATGATAAAGTGAAGAGGCTAGGATGGTCAGGGTATGTAATTGATGCTGCAATCGTTACACATCCTGATGACGATCACATAGGTGGTTTTGTACATATGTTGGAAGATTTACAAGCTGGGAAATTATATGATATTTGCTTTAATTGCTTTTGGGTAAATGACCCAACGAAGCATGAGTTTGTACCTAATGATGTCCAAAGAATCCAAACTCAAGAGTCATTAGACGCGAGGCTTAAATGCGTATACGATTATAAAGAAGAATCAAAAAAAACCTGTTGGACTTGATTGATTCTGCTGGGATAGAAAGGATCGAAGTATTCGCTGGCAACTATCTTGACGAGCCGAAAATAACGATTATAAACCCTACGAAAGATTACTATGAGAGCCTCCTGCCAAAGTTCAGGAATAGACTGAATTTCCATTGGGCATGGGAGGTTTTCGAAGAAAATATGTATAGCACGGAAGGTGATGCCCCGGACGAAACAACGTTGAGCAAAACACTAGATGATGCTACAGATGATGCATCTGCTCACAACCAGAGCAGTATTGTATTTTTGTTAGAAACAGATGAAGGGCAAAAATTTTTGTTTACGGGTGACGCTGGCAGAGATGCGTTCAACCACGTACCGCAGGATTTACTTGGTAAATTTAAAGGTGTTAGTCTTGTTGTTTATGGTGGTGAATGAAGAGCATCCTGTGCTCTTGTCTTTCTCGAAGAAACGGATAGCATCGCGGCGCAGGTTGTCCCATTTCAAGAGAGTCAGGGCTTGTGAGGCCATAAAGACCTGAGCGGTATCTGCTGACTTCAAGAAGAAAGAGAGAATGAACTCAAGAGCCTTGGGATGGATGCTCTGGGCACATTCGTCGATGGCGATGGGCGTGCCCCGCCAGATAGAATCAAATAGTACAATGATGAGACGTATGGCCTCCAACGTGCCTTCAGATTCTAAAGTTTCAGGCAACCACATGGTTTCTTCCTTTTCCACCACCTTATAGCCAAACTGTAATTTTTGGATGGTACGCTTATTGCCCGGGAATTTAACGCGGTATTCTTCCTCAGACATACGGGTTAACAGGAAATCACGTTCATCATCAGCGATGTTGAATGTGATTGTGTCCACCTTGTAGTCGTAGATGGTAGAACCCATATCCTTCAGGATATTGAGGATGATGGGTTTGAGTAATTTCTCGTTGGAGCGCTTGGACAACATAGCTGACAGTTCATACTTCTTCACATTCCAGAGGTCAACAAAGCGAAAATAATTATAGACATTGCGGATGTCCTCGCACTCGAAATTCTTGTTGTCGTAGATGGAGATGACACTGGAATATTTGAGGATGTTCTGATTGATAAGTTCCTGCACGGGAACAGGTATGGTAGTTCCTTTGGGGAATGAAACCACTACTATATCTTTTCCCTTTGAGAACTCGCGGGTGAAAATCAGTTTCTCTTTTTTCTTGCCCTCATGACGGAGCAACCGCTCCTCAAAATATAATCAACAGTCCAGGAAATAGAATAGGTATAGCGGAATCCCGCTGTATGAAACGCCACTTCTATTGCAGAAGGGGCGTTTTTTGTTTCCTCTGACAGCAGGAACTGCACGTCTGGCAGGCGATAGCGCGATGCCTGTTTGCTGTTGCGGTTGACGGTTACCAACTCATTGATGACGGATAGACCGTTGAGGAAGTTGGTCTTGCCGGAACCATTGTTACCAAGTAGAAAGACTGCTTTGAGGAGTTTTATGCCGTCAATTTTCGTCCACCAGTCTTCTCCTGAGAATGTGCCACGGGGCTTTTCTTTGGTAGCCTTTAGGCTGAATTCTGTACGTTCCTTAAAGGGAAAAAAATTGGTGAGTGCTATATATTCAATCATGACTGTATTGCGAATTTTGTTTCAATCTCGAAAGGAGAAAGTATTTTGTATCGTATGTTTTGGTGATGACACAGAGGCCAATGCCATTCTTTAATTGCGGCAGAACATCCATGGCACAGGTTGTAAGGTCAATAACTGACATGTCCAATGCACAGGCGGGATGGGAATGCCAATCGCCAATGTATTCCATCTGATCAATGCTTCGCTGTGCAATCATTTTCTTGTAGTCTTTCAGTCCGCTGGTGCCCAGACGGAAGCCTGATTTTGTACCCTTAGAGTCACGGGGCATAAAATGATTGAGCGGGTATAATATTCTCCGTTTGTAATCAATGTGGCCAAACAGATAACCTCCGTTTTCTTTCTGCCCAGTAATCTTGGCTTTTAAACGGATTTCTGCCAGCAGGTCTTCCGGGATGCGAACCGTCCAAGTAGCATCATTTGCGCAGGGGAATTGCTGGTAGGATTTGACAGGGAGCGTGCAGGTATGCATACTGCCAGAAAAGTCACGATGGGCAAAAGAGAGGATAATTCTGTTGCGCTGCTCTCCCTCGTAGATGTGCCGTATGGCGGATGACATCAGGGCTGCATGGGCAGAGATAGTGTCATCGCTGATACGCATGGTATTGGAATGACAGCCTTCACCCACACGGATATTCTCGGTGGAATTCTTGCGTTCTGAGGATAGCCAACGGTAAACCTCGTTGTTGGAAAGAGAGGTGCGGAGAATTTCCATATAATAGTCGGCCAACGGCTGTTTGCTGTCTATACCCAGATATGTAACACCCACATCGCCACCTTCGGACAGTGCCACACGGACAATGCGGGTTTTGTCGGGGTAAGATAGCATGTCAAGACCATACATTACACGGACAGATGCCGTAGCATCAATGATGATGTCAATTTTGTCAAGATTCTCGGGCGTTAAATGCTTAAGTGCATCCTCATTGTATGACTTGATACCATCGTGCGGCATGTCATAGAACATTTCCGTCAGATGGGTTTTCATGGCATTTGCTTTATTGAGAAGGAAGGAACCTGGTTTGTATGCAGACAAAGCGTGCCGTACTACATTGTGTGGCATCAGCGAGTCGGTATCTACCAAATCGATACAGAAGATACCGCTACGATGGAGGTGGCTTGCAATCTTGCTGCCAACGGCTCCGCACCCCAGAATGCAAACGTGTTTGTCGAAAACAGAATCTGAGGTTTTTGACAAGTATTTGGCTTGGGTATAGTCTGTAAAATCAATCATTGATACCTCTTCCACTGGCGCGGACTGATTCATATTCATAAACTCTTCCACCTTTGCCCTGAAACAAAGATAATTGATGGCGGTGTTTTTGCCAATTATCTTTGTCGGTCGTAACAACGCCATTTGGAAATAGATATATTCTTTAGTATCGTCACAGGCTTCTTTCAGACCATCTAAATCCAAGGGGTAGCCGTAGGTCTGAACATGATCAAGCAAGATGCCTAAGGTGCTGGGGTACTCTGTATACCAATTGTCATCCACCTTGTCTCTTCCTGCAAATAAGCGGACACCTATTGCATTACTGACAAGTTTCTCGTGTTGCTCACTTCCGTAGGCAATGGCTGGGAAATCTTTGAGTATAGTAATGGAATACAGATGGCATTCGGGCTCTTCCTTGTGTTCCAAAAATGAGTCCATATAAGAGACTCGCAAAAGAAAGTGATTAATACTGTGATTGCGTTGCGGTTCGAATTCATCGTTCTCGTTCAGTTTCATCAACTTTCCTTTTGCTGCATCGCGTAGCCAACAAGCCACCAATTCAACGTAATCACTTAGAGTGTGCTCTGCATACCAGTCATCTATATCCTCACGTGAGAGGCATAGAGTAGGCGGGTAGTTGCCTTTTTCGTAATTGACGTGGGGGAATTTTTTTAATGGGAAGTCCAGCCTGTCTGAAAACACAAAGGGAGTAATGTCATTCCAATTGTTTTTGCTGATGGCAATAACTACAGGTTCTATGTGTTTGAGGGCGGACTTGGAGCGGGCAAAGGTGTTGATGCCCCCGCAGATCCCCACGGTGTCATTATCCAACTCAACAAGGCTGAAACATCCGTCATCGAAGACGCTGGCGAAAGAGAATAGTTCTCCGGCCAGTGCTCCGATGGCGGCTATTTCTATTTTAGGATAATTGTCGGATACCTTATCCATAGAAGTGAGGTTTGAGATCCTTGGATGCTGCAGCGGAAGCACGAGACTCTTTTTCTTTCTTCTCGTCTTCGTGCAAGGCTACCTCTCCATCCTCAATGTCGAACACGATGGGATTTTCTACGTCATCGACTTTCTCTCCGCCGGTGCAGAAGAAATTGCTCTCGCCAACACGATCAGTATAGCGGTTCTTAGCTTTCTGGCAGGGCGGGTTGTCTGAGTTCTTTTTAACTACCTTGGACGAGGATACCACAAAAGCTCCGTCTTCGCTCTTTTTAAGGAAATCAAGCGAGGCCTGGTTCGCATCGTCTTCGCGGTCATCAGCAAAGAACTTGTAACTGCAATGATGGGGCGCTTCCATCAGGTCCCAGTTCAGGTAATCATCGTCGGTAGTCTCGTTCATTATTCTCTCAATAACGCGCCATTCAGTATCTCCGCCCAAGAATACGCGGGCAATATCCTCGTTGTTCTTGTCTGACTTAAATCGGAGTTGAGAGGCAATACTGGTCATGTTGCGGTCTTCACCTGCAATGTCATCCTTGAAGGGGGCATGGATGAACATCTCAAAGTAACGGCATGTAGTCCCGTTGACTTCGGAGATAGTATCTCCAGGGGTGACTATCCTATCCTCCAGACCTTCAAGGTCGGGACTGTTTGTCCATCCGATGATGCGAATGCGGTTGCCATCTTTGTCTGCTTTGTCGGAGTCGGACTTGAACAGATTCATGCGGCGTTTTGCTTCCTTCTTGATAGCCTTGGCATCTGCGTTGAGTTCGCCGGTCAGTTCTTCAAAAACACGAGGGGAGTACCAGAGTTCGCCAATGAGTATCTTCTTGTCATCCTTGGCGGACTGGGGAACGTTGTCTGGGTCACCCAAATAAAACTTCTCTGCGAAACTGCGACAGTGGTCTTGGTCGGGGTGGGTAAGCAAGAATGCATCCAGAAACGGAAGTCCACAACGTTTTGAGGTAAGCTCGTTGGTAAGGAGATCGTCAAGAACGTTATACATATTATCATTGTCCTCCTCAGCCTCCTTGCGGAAGTTGCAGTCGAACATCATCTTCTTGTTTGCGCCTCCAATGGTGATGAGGTCGCAATCACCGTTTCCTACTGGGTAAAACTTAATTGTATGTTTCATTGTGATTCATTTTATCAAAAGTGGTTATTAATGTCTCTGCGTAATCTACGGCTGCACTCTTGGTGAGGAAGTAGTCCACAATTACTATTATAAAGTAAACCAACATGGCGAAAAGGATGACCACGTTGCTGGCGCTGGTCAAATAGTAGCTAACTGCCCAACAGATGACTGAGAGTGGGAGGCAGAAAAGGGCTCCCCCAAGAAAGTTGCGGAACATTCCGTAACGTATCAGTTTGCGCCGTGTCATTGCATCTTTGTTGTCAGCCACAGTTTTACGTATTAGCGCAACAGCATCTTTTGCGGTTCTACGTGCCTCCATCTCGTCTGCGTTTTCTTGGGCTTTTGTGCAGAGTGTTATATTATATTGAGCCTTAATGTCTTCCCGAACCCTCTTTTTCATTACTTTACTGATGCTGGAATCGTTATACAGCAGCATCGATGTGGTGGGGAAGCTAAGCCTGTCTTTGCGGTAGAGGATGCTCTCTACTGTTGTACGCGCCACCTCGCGGAACGAGTGCATAGCAAAACGGAATAACACTACAGGCGCTGCAATCGGTGCCGCAACGGCTATAACTGTACGCCACCATTCAGTATTCTCTGCGATGGGGAGTAGCGTGCAGGTGAAAACGAAGTCGAGAATAAGCACATTAACAACAGCCGGAGAAAAGACGGCCTCTAGGTCGTAATCATCCATGTTGAGTAGTTTTTCAATTTTTCCTATCATAGACAATCTGTTTGTTTATACTGGGACCTTACCCCAGAGAATACATTATGAATTGACTATAAAGATACACAAAAAAGCGAAAATCGAAAAGAAAAACACAACAAAAATTCAGTTTCGCATAACAAATTTACGCAAAAAACTCGAAATTCAGTAGTGGTTATAGCAAATAATGTATTTAATAAGTTGAACCTATAAATACCATGGCTATGGGTCTGGGCAGGAATGATTAAAGATGAAACAACTTGTTTTATTTACTGTTGCAAAGCATATAATGATTAAAACTAAAAAAATCGGGTATAAACCTAAGCATTATTAATGTTTCCGCCCGAGATAAGACCTCAGAAGAAATTAAGATGAGAATTTTTAATCACATGCCCACGAGATAAAAAAGGAACCACTGCAAAACATAAATCAAGCCCGCTTCAGTTTCCTATTGGCAAATGTTGCCAAAATCCCATATATTTGTGGGAAAATAGGCTCTAACGCCTAATTAATAATTAAATTCAA